>Ga0163144_10002543_pt1 | contig 42003 bp, 38 predicted proteins | sample OliLak19BULKMAT1_FD_123175 | JGI IMG/M metagenome (GOLD analysis project Ga0163144, IMG submission 123175) | Freshwater microbial mat bacterial communities from Lake Vanda, McMurdo Dry Valleys, Antarctica - Oligotrophic Lake LV.19.BULKMAT1 | ecosystem: Environmental > Aquatic > Freshwater >...
ACCGAAACTGAAATCGCCTCCTCTGCAGGTTTGGATCAATCCGCCGCAGTCCAAAGGCGAACAAACACCGAAGCTTCACTAAACTTTTTCATGCCGGTGTCTCAAAACTATTGACACGCGCCGGGCGCTGCCAAGGGCGCTTTCGACCACGGCGTTCATCATCGCATTAAGCGGCTCGGCCAACTGCGCGTTTGCGTCCATCATCCGGGTGAGCACGGCGGAGTCGAGTGAGCCCCAGTTGACGCCGATGCGCACCGGCTTGTCATGTTCATTGGCCGCCTCGATCATCGTCCGGAAATTGTCGTTGTGCTTTCCGAAATCAACGTTACCTGGGTTGATTCTGTATTCGTCAAGGGAACGAGCGCAATCCGGGTACCTCCTGAGCGGCAGGTGGCCGTTGTAGGGAAGTCACCAATGAGGGGAACCGTGACGCCAAACGTGCGCAGTGGCTAGACAATCTTGGGGAAGGCCTTCGCGGCATCATCGGTGTTCACAATAACCCGTACAAGTTCGGAGCCGGCCCGAGCCAGCTCCATCCCTGATTGACCGTCGCGGTGGTATCGCTGTATCCGTGTTGGTCATCCACTGGACGACGATCGGATCATTGCCGCCGATCTTAACTGCGCCGACGTGAGCGACTACAGATTTGCGACGCGATGAAGCTGGCATATTGCGTGGTTCCTCTCTATCCGAGGACACGCAAACTCTGTTATTGCTATAAGCGGTTGATCAGGCTAGCGACATAGGCGCCGCCGAAGCCGTTGTCGATATTGACGGTGGTCACATTGCTGGCACAACTATTCAGCATGCTCAGCAGCGACGCGAGGCCATGGAAGTGGGCCCCGTAACCAACGCTGGTCGGAACCCCGATCACCGGGCAGGACACCAGGCCTCCCACGGCGCTGGGAAGGGCGGCTTCCATGCCCGCGCAAACCACACAGACGCGGGCCGACTGAATCACATCAAGATAGGCGAACAGGCGGTGCACACCGGCAACTCCGACGTCCGCAATCGCCTCAACCTCATTCCCCATGACTTCCGCCGTGATGCGGGCTTCCTCCGCCACGGGCAGGTCGGCGGTGCCCGCGCAGATAATGGCAATCTTCCCTTTGCCCTTGATCTTGCGATCACTCCACCAGCGTAATGTCCGGGACAGAGGGTGGTACTCGACCTCGGGCAGTTTCGCGAGGACGAGTTCCGCCGCTTCTTTGGCGACACGGGTGGCCAGTACGTTCGGAGAATTCTCGTGAAGCCTGAGAAAGATCTCGGCTAGGTGCTCGGGCTCCTTGCCCTGTCCAAAGATGACTTCGGCCATGCCCTGCCGGATCGAGCGATGGTGGTCAATCTTGGCGAAAGAGCCGACGTTTTCAAAAGGCAGGGATTTGAAGCGGGTTATTGCCGTCGGAATATCGAGGTTTCGTGATTGCACCTGTTCCAGCAGTTCTTGAAGTTGTTCCTGGGTCATAGTTTCCTTTGAGTTCAGTTGATGCTTGCCGCCGTAAATCGGCAAGATTATATTTATCCATCATGGGTTACAGTACGGGCAGTGGCGCTGCTCGGCCTCCTGTCGCCCGTCGCTGCGCGGTCTTACATCTTTGTGAGTGCATCGCACACAGCCGAAGACTTCATGTTTGACCAATTCCGTCTCGGTGCCGCAGACCTCGCACGGCAGGCCCTTCTCGACTCCGGTCCGCCCCCAGCCTGGCGTTTGGCATGCGCTACAGGGTGTGGCAAGGCGGCGCGCGAGCCGGAAGGCTACGCGCCGAATCGCCTTTTGCCGCGTCGGATTGACGTGGGCGCGCATATCGGTTTCCACGTGCGCCATACCGTCCGCCGAGGCCGCGGCACTGCGCTTAACGGCGTCTTCCAGAGTCTCCATGTCAGCAATGCCCTTAAACATAACACCACGCTTCAGGACGTCATTTGGACGCACGATCAGCGCGTGCGAAGGGAACTGCGCCTGTCTCCTAAAAGCGGCCAGATCGTTCAGCGTTCGCGCCTGGCAGTGGCCGAAGTTCGTTTCTGCGGTGAGTAGGCCTTCGACCACAGTAATCCCCAAGTCATCATCCACGAACGCAAGGATCTCGTGGTCACACGCCATTAGAAAAGGGAACAGCGGATGTGGGCCGAAACTTCCCTCGCTGGAGAGCCCCAGGGGCACCCCGCTTGCGCGCATGCCCAGCCGCGCCTTGCCAATCGCAACTTCACGGGGCGTGCCGAAGCGCTCCACTTCGCCCGTAAAAGTCCCCAGCAGGTCCGTGTCGATCTCGTCGGGAACCATTGTGACGAGCCCGAGCGCCGCGCGGAGCGGACGCGCGACAGCGCGCTCCTTGCCGTGCTTTGTGGTGAGCACCGCCACCCGGCCATAGTACGGCCCAGCGGGAAATGGCATCCGCGCCTCTTCCATCACGTCACACCTACTCAGTTCGCTTTTGAGCTGTGTGAGAAGCACGGGTTAGCCAGGAATTCCTCATCCGTCTCTCTGTGAGAGCAATCGCATAGCTCAAGCACCGTCGAAAGAAATGCGATTCGATACTTCGTCATACTACGAGCATATCTCCATAGCCGTGCCATGTCACCTGTATGAGATAGCGGGCTTGCCTGAAGCAACCGAGCCGAAGTCCGCGCGCCCCGCGAAAGTTCCAAATTTACCCACTACCGAAATTCCGGGTCAATGCGTTGCCACCGTAACCGTGGAGATAAACAGCCGGCAACCGTGTTGATCGGGTGGGAAACGAGGGCGCAAGTGGGGTGTGGGCACGGAAAAACGGTGTTTGGCCGGGCTCCCCGTTTTGCGCGCATGTAGGCAGTTGTCACCATGTTTGTGGCATAGCTCGGGTTTCGATCGCGCCAACTGGCTTGTGTATTCTCTCGGCCGGCCGTCTGGCAATCGGGCTTACCGCAGGCTCGTTGGCGGTCGCGACTCCAAGGTCCCCCGCTCACTCCGCAAGCCGCGGTTCGTAGCGGTTCAGTGACACACGCCTCCTTCCCAAAGCGAACAATCCTTGCCTGTCGGCGAGGATGATACTCCAGTTCCTCGACTCCTGTTGTTCTCCGACTTGTTTCCCGTACTGGCAACTCTATCTATATGAGAGCTCGTGGGTCACTTCTGGTGAGCGCCGAAGTCCGTATGCGAATCGCCAGGGGCGTTGCCCAGACCGAGCGAGCAAAGCGACTGGGAGTCAGCAAACAGGTCATCAGTCGCAGTGAAGAGGAAGAGTATCAAGGCGTCCCGATTGCGCGGCCGCAGAACATCCTCGACGCATTAGGCGTCAAGGCGAAAGTCAGCCTTTCGGTCTGAGAAGCCCGCCAGCGTGAAATTCACCAGGGCGGCAGAGAGCTCGGAAAATGCCTCCCGCGCTGTGAATTCAACCGGTGCGGTCCGCCAAAACTTTATCTGGTCTGCCGATTCCCAAGCTGGTCCCAAATCCCGGATTGAAGCGCGCAGTCGGCATCATGTAACGACAATTCTTCGCCCGCTCTACGCGGTCAACCAAGTCCGGCACAAAGGTGCTTCGCTTTAGAACTGTAGTTTGGCAAGGCCCCGTCTGCCCGATTGGCGGGAGTGGCGGCTAACGTTCACCGACCCTCCAAACTTTTTATCTCCCCTGCAATCAACCGCTTCCAGCCACCCCATCCGAAATAGTTTGGAACCCGCCCTCCATAATAAAAACAGAAGTGAATAAACCCGCCCGGTGCACCCGCCCGGGCGGTTCCCATTTCAGAACGAAGGACAACAGATGTTCACCAAACCCATTTCCGAAAAGCAGGCCGCCGCCAACAAAGCCAACGCCGCCCACTCCACCGGACCGCGCTCCGCCCAAGGCAAATCCGCCTCCGCCCAAAACGCCACATCCCACGGACTCTGTTCCGCCTCCATCGCGGTCCACCACTGGGAATCCCAAGCTGAATTTGACCGCATGCGGTCCGAATATCTCGATCTCTTCAAACCAGTCAACCGCCCGGAACTCGACCTTGTAGACCGCCTCGTCGATTCCACCTGGCGTCGCAACCGCGGCGTTTCCATGGAAACTACCCTCCTCAACCTCGAAATCGAAGAAATGGGCGACGAAGTCCGGCAAAAATACGAAGAAGTTGGCGATGGTCTGCTCCGCGTCTCTCTCGCCTTTCTCAAGCGCCACGGTGAAGGCGTCTGGGACTCGCTCACGCGCCACATCACCGCCGCCGAACGTGGCTACCAGCGCGCCATGCGCGAATTGCGGGAACTCCGCACCGAAGACTCAATCGCACGTCCGGACACGCAGCCAGAAATCGACCACACTGCCCCCGAAACACCCCCAAAAAGCGAAATTACAAATCAAACCCATCCGCGGACCCCGAATCCGGCACCTACCGCCATTCAGACCCCGCGAACCGCAACCAACACCGACAAACCCAAGGAAATCCCATCCCATGAACAACAAGACAAAGCAGCTTGAGCCTTCGTCGCTCTATCACCTTCGGAAAAACGATGCGCCACAGCCAGACCAGAAGCAGGAAGATGATCGCGCCGTAATTATGAGGCTCTGCGCGGAACTCGCCAGCGAACTTGCGGCCGACCCCATCGCCCGTGAAGCCTTTCTCAAGTCACTCGATCGCCTGGACGCTCGCCGCAAGAAGGAAGCGGAAGCCCACACGTTGAACGCCGGCAACACAGGGTAACCATGCCCCAACGACGGACGCCTCCTACTTTGGTATAAATAGTTCTACCGTCTCAACGTTTGCATCCAACGGAATCGAAGCTACACTCGGTTCACATGCGGTCAAATTCAAAGGAGATCTCTGTGAGTTCTACGCAAGATCCAAAAGCCACAACAATGGATCCGGCATCGCAGAAGCCTGCCAAAAAGAAGTCGCCTGTATCCCGGCGCGGCTTCCTGCAAGGCTCTGGTGTCGGAGCCGGCGTCCTCACGGCGGGCATGCTCGCCTCGCCGGAAGAGGCCGCCGCGCAAGCAGCAGCCGTCAGCACGGCCGCCGTCGCCATCACTCTCAATATCAATGGAAAGATGCTGAAAGCCACCGTCGAGCCCCGCGTCACCCTGCTCGACTGCATGCGCCAGTATCTTGACCTCACCGCCGCCAAACGCGTCTGCGACCGTGGCACCTGCGGAGCCTGCACCGTCATCGTCGATGGCAAGGTGATGTATGGCTGCACGATGCTCGCCATCGACGCCCAGGGACGCAAGATCGAAACCCTCGAAGGCATCGCCGCCAGGAAACATCCCATCATCCAGTCCTTCGTTAATAACGACGCCCAGCAGTGCGGCTATTGCACCCCTGGCATGGTCGTCGCCTCTAAGGGCTTCCTCGACCGCAATCCCAGTCCGACCTTTGAAGAGGTCAAAAAAGGACTCGGCGGCAACCTCTGCCGCTGCGGCACCTACGTCGGCATCCGCAAGGCTGTCCTCGAAGCTGCCACCGAACTGAAGGGAGGAGCAAAAACCAATGCCTGATTATAGTTGGCCGCCTATGGACAAGCGCCGCGTGATGGGCAAGCGCTTCACCCGTCTGGATGGCATCGCCAAATCCAGCGGAGCCGCCAAGTACCCGTCCGATTTCGGCGCAAAAGATCTCCTCTACGCCGTCATCCTCGGCTCGCCGCACGCCCACGCCAAGATCACCCGAATCGACATTGCCGACGCGAAGGCCCACCCCGGTGTCACCGCCGTCCGCATCATCAGCGCCGAAGGCAAAGAGATGAACTGGGTCGGTCAGGAAATCGCCTCGATCGCTGCCACCACCGAACTCGCTGCTCGCGACGCCGCCCGCAAGATCAAGGTCGATTACGAAATCCTGCCCCACCTCGTGCACGAACACGATCTGGCCAAAGCCGGTCCACGCGCCCGCCCTGCTGGCGAACAGACCACCGGTGAACCCGAAAAGGGCTTCCAGGAATGCCAGACCGTTGTCGAAGGCACTTACAACATCCCCGTCATCACCCACTGCTGCCTCGAACCCCATGGCCAAGTTATTCAGTGGAAGGGCGACAGCATCGAATACTGGCCCTCTACCCAGAACGTTTCCGGAATTGGTGGCGATCTTGCCAAGGCCCTCGGGGTCCCGGTTACCAACGTTCACGTTCAGATGGAATACATGGGCGGTGGCTTTGGCTCCAAGTTCCCCTCCGATCTTTGGGGGGCTGAATGCGCCCAGCTTTCTAAGGAAAGCGGCGGACGCCCGGTCACCCTCTTCCTCGACCGCGCGCAGGAACTCATGCTCGGCGGCAACCGGCCTTCGGTTTTCGCCAAGGTCAAAGTCGGTGCGAAAGACGGCAAGTTGCACGCCTGGCAGTCGGAAACGACGGCCACCGGTGGCTTCACCGGCGGCGGCATGAACGCCGACCTCTTCCCCTACGTCTTCCGCGATCTTCCCCACCGCAAGGTCAATCACACCGCCGTATCCATCAACACCGGCAGCGCACGCGCCTGGCGCGCTCCCAACCATCCGCAGCAGGCTTACGTCACCTTCTCGGCGATGGAAGATCTCTGCGCTGCGATGAAAGTAGACCCGCTCGACTTCTTCTCCAACAACATCAAGATGGTTCGCCAGGCCAGCCTGCGCGATACCTATCTGCGCCAGTTGCAGAAGGGTGCCGAACTGATCGACTGGAAGAAGAATTGGCACCAGCGCGGTGACATGGCTAAGGGCCCCATCAAGCGCGGTCTCGGTCTCGGCTTCGCCACCTGGGGCGGCTTGGGACACGATTCCAAATGCCGCACCACCATCCATCCCGATGGCACGGTGGAAGTCGAACTCGGCACGCAGGATCTCGGCACCGCCACTCGCACCATGATCGCGATGGTGGTTTCGGAAACTACCGGCGTTCCCCATACCCAGATCAAGATTCGTCTAGGCGACTCTCGCTTCCCTGCCTCCGGCGCTTCCGGCGGATCCACCACCATCGGTGGCGTCTCCGTTTCTTCGCGCAAGTCTTCGATGAACGCGCTCGAAAAGCTCTTCGAGAAGATCGCTCCGTTGCTCAACACTACTCCCGACAAGCTCGAAGCCGTGGATGGTTCCATCCGCGTCAAGAGTGAGCCGGCAAAGAGCATGTCCTGGAAGGCAGCCTGCCAGAAGCTTGGCATCCAGCCCATTACCGAGATGGGCGAGAACGTCGGCCGCAACGCCCCTCGCGAAGGCCTTATCTCCCAAGGTGTTGCAGGCATCCAGATGGCGGACGTTTCGGTGGACATCGAAACCGGCGTCGTCAAGATGAACAAGCTCGTCATCGTGCAGGATTGCGGCTTGGTCGTCAATCCCCGCACGGCTGAAAGCCAGGCCTATGGTGCCGGCATCATGACCATCTGCGCCGCGCTCTGCGAAGAGCGTATCGCCGATCAACAGACTGGCCTCACGTTGAATCCCGACATGGAATTCTACAAGCTGGCCGGAGCCGGTGACATCGGCGAGATCATCGCCCATATGGACATCCACCCCGACAACGACAAGCGCGGCATCATCGGCCTTGGCGAACCCGTCGCCGTCGGTGGTATCGCTGCCATCGGCAACGCCGTCGCCAACGCAATCGGCGTCCGCGTGCCGACCATCCCGTTAACCCCGAATCGCGTGCTGGCGGCTCTCAAACAGTCCGGCCATGTCAATGGAAGGAGCATCGCGTAATGGAAGCCTTCGGATACGCAAATCCCAAAACCCTCAAAGAAGCCTTCGGTATGCTGGGCTCTTCCTGGCAGGATGGCATGGTGCTGGCAGGCGGCACCGATCTCATCGGCATGATGAAAGATCGCGTCATGTCGCCCAAGGTTGTCGTCAACGTCAAAGCGCTCGCTGAGCTCAAGGGCATCGGTCAGGCTGCGACCGGTGTTCGCATCGGTGCAACGGTGACACTCGACGAGATCGCTTCGAACCCAATCGTTCGCGCGCAGTTTCCGTCGCTCGTGCAGGCTGCGCTCGGAGTTGCCAGCCCGCAGATCCGCAACATGGGAACCCTCGGCGGAGACCTCTGCCAACGCCCCCGTTGCTGGTATTACCGCAATGGCTTCGGTCTGCTCGGCACGAAGAATGGCGAAAGCCTCATCCCTAAAGGTGAGAACCGCTACCACGCCATCTTCGGTGGTGGACCCGCCTATTTCGTGAGTCCGTCAAGCTTCGGACCCGCGTTGGTTGCACTCGACGCCAAGGTGAAGATCGCCTCGGCCAAGGGTGTTCGCGAAGTCGCCGCGAAGGATTTCTTCGTGGTGCCGACCTCGGATTCCCAACGCGAAACGGCGATCATGCCCGGCGAGATCGTGACCGAAATCATGATCCCCACCGGCGCGAAAAACGCGACCTACGAAGTTCGTGAACGCGATGGTCTCGATTGGCCTTTGGCCACGGCTTCGGTCGCGCTGAAGATGACGGGAATCAGAATCGCTTCGGCTAAGATCGTGCTCGGTCACGTGGCACCCACGCCCTGGGCCGCTGCAGCGGCGGAAGCGGCGTTGGTGGGCAAGTCCATTGACGAAGCTGTGGCAGAAGCCGCAGGCACCGCGGCCATCCAGGGCGCGAGTCCTCTGAGCCAGAACGACTACAAGGTCCAACTGGCCAGGATCTGCGTCAAGCGCGCGCTGCTGAAGGCAGCCGGAAAGGCGTAAATCCATGTCTGTGGCCGAGAACTTCAGCGAAAGATACAACTACGACGACCGCTGTTCCAACCTGCACTGGAAGGGCATGTACGTGCTGTCGGACTCGATCATTCCGCCTACCAACGACGGCCTCTTCTGGTGTCACAAGACCCAGCAATGTCTCGGTCCGGACAGCAAGGCCGTGGATGAATACGAGTGCAACGAAACACGCAAGTGTTTCTCGGCACTCTAACCGCCTGAATCGAATCCAAAGGAGCGGCCGCGCCAACCAGCGCAGGCCGCTCTTTTGCGTCTGATTCGAACCGAAAACCAGCCCAACAAACAAGCGGCAAAGCAAATCCGAGCCGCGCGCGTAAGCAAGCGGGCAACCGAAAACGAGCGACGCAAGTCCAAGCAGCGGCGACGCCGCAGAATTTGACGAACGTCGCAAGAGACATAGAAGACGAAGAGAGGAGACCAGTAATTGATCGCAGACGACGAACTCTATCCGCTGATAGGCGAAGACGGCTTTGCCAGGCTCGTCAAAGGCTTCTACCGCCAGATCGCGGACGACGACATCCTCGGACCCATGTACCCCAAGCACGACCTCGAAGGCGCGGAAACCCGCCTGCGGGACTTTTTGATCTTCCGCTTTGGAGGACCGGTCCGCTACCTCGAAACCCGCGGACATCCCCGATTGAGGATGCGTCACATGCCGTTCCCAATAGACGCCGCGGCCAGGGATCGCTGGGTGCTGTTGATGGAAAACGCGCTCGCCGAAGCCGCGTTGCCGAAGGAAGCCAGCCAGCTTCTACGAGCGTTCTTTGCGAACACGGCGACCTTCATGATCAACCGGGGTCCTGAGCATCCGTTTGGATCGAAGGGTTAGACACGGCGTTCTTTTGAACGCGTTCAAGCCATTTTGATCGTGTTCAAAACTGGGTTCGGCTTGAACTGCCCAAAGCATCGGGATTCTAGACCGCACACCGCCCCTTTGGCTCTCCCGCTCGCAAGGCAGTTGCGCGGGAGCCTGAGCCAAATGCCCTGAAGCCTTTGACTATCTTGAGCCAGTTTCCGCGGAGCGCATTCGGACCTGATGAGGCTCAATTGATCGAAAACACTCTTCGCGGACTTTGACTATGGATCGCGCCGAGCACTTGAGAGCAGCCTCGAGTCAAATGGCCGGTTGAAGTGAGACGGAGACAGCCTTGCTAGGTTGGCAGTTTGCATTCCGCGCAGCCGCAAAGCTCGCGCAAGTGACGGAACGAGTAGATGCCGGTCGAGTGTCCGTCTGACCAATAAATACGGACAGCGTACTCGCCAACCTCTTCGCAGTTGAGCATCTTCAACTTCGGTTGGTACATTTTGAACGGGTTCGAATCTTCCGTCGAATAATCCGTCTTCTGCGGCGCTCCGCCTTCGGCTCCGGTGCAAGTCGCGCAGGGGCAGTTGTCGCGCAAACGGGCCAGCGAATAATCGGACCGGTGTCCGTCCATCCAGTCGATCTTGATGCCCTTCGACTTGGAAATCGCAATGTGCTGAGGGTCTGAGACCTTGGTCATGTGTTTAAGATGCCCGCTCGACATCGCGGACCCCTGAAATGCGGCGAATCGCCGACAGGATACGCTCAAGCTGCTTCTTGTCCTTCACTTCGATCGTTGTATCGATAATCGCGCTGTCGTCTTGCCGGCGCTCGTCCGGACGCGCTTCCAGCGTCTTGATATTGCAGTGCTCGTCGAACAGCACGGTGGTCACGTTCTGCAGCATGCCCGGTCGGTCGTCCGTATAAACCATCATCTTCACCGGGAAAGACTCCGTAGCCGAACGAGCCCATTCAACGTCGATTCGCCGCTCCGGCTCGTACATCAGATTTTGGACGTTGCTGCAGTTGACCGAATGTACGGCAACGCCCTTGCCGCGGGTCACAAAGCCGACGATACCGTCGCCACGGATCGGATTGCAGCATTTGGCGCGATAGAGTAGCAGATCGTCGACGCCGCGAACCTTGATGACAAGGTCGTCGGCTTCTTTGCCGCTCTTCGGCGCGTTGGGGTCGTAGGGTGCCGGCGGTGGCCGCTGTTCCTGCTCGGAACGGTCCAGTTCCGGGGCGAGCTTGAGCACCACTTGACGAGCCGAAAACTTGCCGTAGCCGAGGGCCGCGTGCAGGTCTTCCATCTTCTGGCAGCCGTAATCCTGGGCGACGGCTTCGAGTTCGGCCTTGCTGAAGCGGCTCAAGGGAACGGCCATCCGGCGGCATTCGCGCTCCAGATACTTCTGGCCGATTTCCACGGCCTTGACCCGTTCGGTGGTGTTGATAACATGCCGGATCTTGTTGCGCGCCTTCGACGTCTTGACAAGCGCGAGCCAGTCTTTGCTCGGCAGGTGCCCATTCTGGCGCAGGATCTCGACGACATCGCCGTTCTTCAGAGAATAACGAAGCGGAACGATGCGGCCGTTGACCTTGGCACCGACGCATTCGTTACCGACGTTGGAATGGATCTCGTAGGCAAAGTCGATCGGCGAGGCGTCGCGCGGCAGGGCGATCACTCTGCCTTGGGGCGTAAAGGCATAAACTTCTTCGGGATACAGGTCGATCTTCAGCGTCGACATGAAGTCCGAGGAATCGCGCATGTCCTTCTGCCACTCCACCAGTTGGCGCAGCCAGGCGATACGCTGGTCGTCTTCGGCCGCAACGCCGCGCTTGCCTTCTTTGTACTTCCAGTGGGCGGCGATTCCTTCTTCCGCCAAGCGGTGCATCTCTTCGGTGCGGATCTGGATCTCGACGTTGAGTCCGCCGGGGCCAATCACCGAGGTATGCAGCGACTGATACATGTTCGGCCGCGGAATGGCAATGAAGTCCTTGATACGACCTGGAATCGGATGCCAATCGTTGTGGATCACGCCCAGCGCCGCGTAACAGCTTTTCACCGAGTCTGTAATGATGCGAACGGCGAGCAGATCGTAAACTTGGTCGATGCCGATCTTCTGGCGCTTCATCTTTTGATAGACCGAATAGGCGCGCTTCACCCTGCTCTGTACTCGAGCGGGAATGGCTTCGCGACCCATGCCGATCTCCATCGCGTGGACGATCTCGGCCAGATACTGCTCGTTGGCTGAACGACGCGATTCGATCTCTTTGATGAGATCGGCCGCCGCTTCCGGTTCCACGTATTGAAACGCGAGATCTTCCAACTCGCCGCGGATCTTGCCCATTCCGAGGCGGTGGGCTAGCGGTGCGTAGATCTCGATGGTCTCCTGCGCGATGCGGGTTTGCTGCTCGGGACGCAGTGCGCTGAGAGTTCGCATGTTGTGCAGCCGGTCCGCGAACTTGACCAGGATGACCCGGATGTCAGTGACCATCGCCAGCAGCATTTTGCGGACGCTTTCGGCTTGCCGTTGTTCGACCGAATAGAGATTAACCTTACTGAGTTTGGTAACTCCGTCAACGCAACGTGCGACTTCTTCTCCGAATCGCTTTTGGATCTCTTCGATAGGTGTTGGCGTGTCCTCAACGATGTCGTGTAGCATCGCGGTCACGAGACAAGTCATATCCATCTGGGCATCGACAAGAATTTCCGCGACAGCGATGGGATGCATCAGGTAGGGCTCGCCAGACTTCCGAAACTGGCCTTCGTGAAGACCCTTCGCGTACTCGTAGGCCGCAACGAGTTGCTTGGTATCGTCGGCAGGGCGCAGTTTGTGAACCGCATCGAGAAGCTTTTGAAACTCGATGTCGGGAACGCTGAATTGTGGGGGATCCGAGGGGACTACCATCACTGCTGCTCTACTCTCTAGTGTAACGAAAGAAGATTCCAAGCTCGTGCGGAAGACCAAAGAAAATCGCCGCGAAGGACTGAGGGTCTTCGCGGCGACGAGAGTTGAAAACTCGAAAGGAGCTTAGTTGCCGGTCGTGATACCGGTAGCGGACTTGGAGGCCCGGTCGGCTTTGATCTTCTTGGTGTCAAGAGTACGCTGAACCCACTGGTCGGCTTCTGCAACATCTTTCTTATAGCCGTCAGCGGAATCGGCGAGGTCGGCGCGTTCGCGAACAAGAAGGTTGAGATACGCCATCGCATCTTCATATTCTTTGTCCACCTCGATCGCCTTGCGGAGATTCGAGATGCCATCTTCGACGGCCTGACCATATTCGGCCTTGAGCTCTTCGCGGATCTTCTTATCCTTCAGAGGACCTGGGTCCTCAGGCTTCATGCTCATTTTGGCGCGGGCGTTCATGAGCACCGGATACCAGTTTTCCCAAGCGATGACTCCGAGGCTGTAGTAAGCCACTTTGTCTTGCGAGTCAACCGCAAGTAATTTGGTATACCAATCCTTGGCTTCCTCGAACTTGGCCTTGCGCCGTGCAGCGCCATCGCCGATAGCCTGAGTGGACTTTCCTTCGTTGAAAGCAAGTGAGGCCAAGTACGCCATAGCGTTCTTGTCCTTGGTATCGCCTTCGTACACCCGCATGAATTCGGCTCGGGCGCTCTTGGCTAATTCCAGGTTCTCCGGAGAATCCGCCCCGGGGATCCACTGCACCATGTACGATGTGGCGAGATACAAACGGGCGTTCGTGTTGGTCGGATCCAGTTCAGCGGCTTCTTTGAAGAGAGCTGCCGACTCGGCATACTTCGCGCTCTTAAAGGCGGCCACACCCTTATTGAGATTGTCGCGCGACTTCAACTTCGCGCAACCAGACGAGAGTAGAACAAGCGAGCTAGCGACCAAGGCCAGCACCAGTTGACGATTGAGTTTCATCCCTGTTTGTTCCTTTCCTATTGTCCCAGTTCAATCTTGGGTGTCATCAATCCGATCTTGTCGATTCCGGCGCCCTTCGCGATGTCGATACAACGCGCGACGCTCTGGAACTCGATGTCCGGATCGCCTTTGACGAAGACGACACGTTCCGCTCGAGTCTTAAAGACATCTTCGAGACGCTTGCCGAGCTTGTCTTCGGTGATGGATTCGGTGTTGAGCTTGATGCTCCGGTCCTTCTCTATAATGATGACGACAGTGCGGTCATTATTCGGATCTGGCGGCGGTGCATTCGGGGGTGGAGGTTGGGGGGCGAGCGCCTCCAGACCCTTAGGTGTCAGCGGTGTGATGACCATGAAGATGATCAGCAGCACAAGCAAGACGTCGATGAGCGGCGTAACGTTAATATCGGCTTTTGGGCCTGAGCCGCCTAATGCCATTGACATAGAATTCTATGCTCCTGTTTTCTCTCTCGGTGCCGCTACTGGCCGGCCTTGGGGTCGATCTTTTCAGTCAGCAGGCCAAGTTGATCCACGCCAGCGGCGCGAAGATTATCCACCACGTCGACCACGCGCTCGTAACGTGCGCGGGAATCGGACTTGATGTACACCGTCTTGTCCGGTCGATTGGTCAAGAGGTCCTTCACCTTCGCCGGAAGTTGATCAGCCGTGGTTTTGAAGCTGCCGGGGCTTAGAAAGACTTCGCCCTTGTTGTTGATTGCAACCATGATGGCGTCTTCCTTGTCGGCTGCAACCATGGCAATTGCATTGTTTGTCTTCACCAGATCAACGGTGATGCCCTTGCTCAGCATGGGTGTGATGACCATGAAGATGATCAGCAACACAAGCATCACGTCCACCATAGGTGTGACGTTGATCTCTGACATTGCCTCGGGGGCCTTCATTTTCTTCATGAGTTCTCCTCGTATTCGAGAGTTAGTTCAGAGCCGGGGCGGATGTGCCGTCCGTTCTGAGAGAGGCCATCCGCCTTCGGCTCGATTCAACTCGCTGAACCGCGTTTGTGGCGCCGAATTACTTGGCGGCGCCGGCCTTGCTCTGGGTGCGCTTGAGGAAATAGTCGATCAACTCAGAACTCGAGTTGCCCATTTCCACATCGAACTGTTCCAAACGGTTGGAGAAGTAATTGTACGCCCAGACCGCGGGGATAGCCGCGATGAGACCGACTGCCGTGGTCACAAGGGCTTCCGAAATACCGCCGGCGACGGCCGCGAGACCGGTGGCCTTTTCCGAAGCAATACCCTTAAAGGCGTTGATGATACCGATGACGGTTCCGAACAAGCCGACGAACGGCGCCGATGAGCCGATGGTGGCGAGGGTGGGAATACCGCGCTTGAGTTCGGCGTGCACGATCGCTTCGGAACGCTCGAGGGCGCGCTTCGAGGCTTCGATGGTTTCACCCGAAATTTCGCTGCTCTGCTGGTGGGCCTTGAATTCCTGCAAGCCCGCGACAACGACTTTGGCCAGGTGGCTCTTGTTGAACCGATCGGCGACCTTGATGGCTTCATCGAGGTTGCCGTTCTTGAGCGCGCCTGCGACGGCCGGCGCGAATTGACGGGACTGGTTGCGGGCCGCGTTGAAAGCCAGCCACCGGTCAATCATGACACCAATCGACCATGCGGACATGAAGAACATGAGCAACACGACGAGTTTGTCGATAATACCCATGTGCATGAACATACTCATGAGGTCGAAGCTGATCGCTTCCTGTAAGAACAGGAAACCCCATACTTGCATCTGTAGAAACATTCGATTCTCCTGCGAGTTGAATTAGTAGTTGTATAGACTGACTGCTCGGACTGATCTTATTGAGTGCCGCGAACGCCTTGTGGCGAACTAGCTGCTCAACGTGAAGTTCACATCGATCTGCGTAATGACTTCCACCGGTTCACCGTTCAACATAGTGGGGCGATAAACCCACTGTTTCACAGCCTCCGTCGCCGCGGGGACGAGGAGAGGATGGCCGTTCACCAACTGCAGATTCTGAATCGCACCATCGCGGCCGATGATGGCAGTGAACCTTACGGTTCCCTGTACACGGGCCTGCTTGGCGAGTGGCGGATAGACAGGAGTGACCTTGCGAACAAGGTTTGCGGCCTGCACATTGCCACCCACGCGGATGCGATCAAGTTTGGGTTTCTCGGGTTCCTTCTTCACAGGCGGGGGCGGCGGCGGGGGCGCCGCGGGTACACCACCCATGATGCCACCGATCACGCCACCGGCAGTGCCGCCCGGAACGCCGCCCGGGACACCACCAACCACACCGGCCGAAGCAGGAGGAGGCAGATCGTCTTCTTTGATCATCGCGATTTCTTTCGGAATCTTCTTCGGGGCCGTCAACCTGCCGGCATCGAACTGGCGCGGAACCGTCTTGACGACCTTGACGGGTGCGGGCGCAGCGGGAGGCGGCGGGGGTGGCGGCGGAGGAGGAGGCGCCATCAGAAAACTCGTAAGCGTTGTTTTGGGCAGCGCTTCCGTGAAGATCAGTGGAATGAGAATCAGGATGCCGATAAAGCCGCACTGAAGCAGAGTGGACAGTAGCACTGTCCAGCTTTTGTTCGTGCCGCCTTGATCGTTGACGAAAGTCTGTTCAAACATTAGCGAATCCTTTCATGACCCATTCGCTGGGCATGTTGAACTCCCGTGCCCCGTTCAGAGCACGTTCTTGCGATTTACTACAGCCACAGCTATGCTGGCGAATGACAGATACAAAGATGGTCACTTCGTACGGCCTCCCGCCAACTTCTTGTTGCCCGCAGACGCCGAAGGTTCCGTCGCCTTGTCCCTCGACTGAGGGTTTCCAGCGGAAGCCGGAGTCTGCGCCTTCTTCTTTTCTTCCGACCAGTTGCGCCAGAAGATCAGAATGGGGCTTGCCACAAAGATCGATGAATACGTTCCGACCAGGATGCCGCAGACGAGGGCGAACGAAAATCCGTTCAACACTTCGCCGCCGAAGAGCCAGAGGGCGACCGCGGTCAGAAACGTCAGTCCGGAGGTAAGAATCGTCCGGCTCAAGGTCTGGTTGATACTCGCGTTGACGAGGCTTTCGAAACTTTCCTTCTTCCAGGTCCGCATGTTTTCGCGAATGCGGTCGAAGACAACGATCGTGTCGTTCATCGAGTAGCCGACCAGGGTCAGCAGCGCGGCGATCACGGTCAGGGTAATTTCTTTGTCAAACAGCGAGAACAGGCCGATGGTAATGATCGTGTCGTGGAACACGGCGATCACGGCGGCCACTCCGTAAATCCATTCAAAACGCAGGGCGATGTAAATCAACATACCGGCGAGCGCCAGCAGGGTTGCTTTGATCGCCTTATCCTGTAACTCTTTGCCCACCTTGGGGCCTACCACTTCGGTGTTGCGGATGGCAAAGGAACCGAGTGCCAGTTGATCTTTGAACACCTGTAACATCGGAGGAGTTACTCCGGAGATGGTGCCCAGCTCATCGAGTGAGCCGATCATGCCCGAGCGAGGCGGCGTGTTGCGATAGGCCAAGACAGCCTTGAGCGCATCCTGCAATTGTTGTTCGCTGACTGCAACGGACGCGGCTTGGAGAGGGCCCCTTAAACGGTCGGCAAGCTTATCGATCCCGGTGTTGTGGAAGTCAAGCTTATCGCCGGTCTTTCCAAACTCAGAAGCGAGGATGGTCTGCATCTTCTCGCGGTTTGCGCCTTGGGCGCGTTCGTCCGCCGAAAGTTCGGTCGAAACGATCACTTCATTACTTCCAGTGATCCGTTGGATTGAAATTTCGCCCGGGATCTGCTTGGACAGCGCAGCCCGAATTCTGTCTTCTGGCGGTTCCTGATTGAACCGCACGTACATGAGGGCACCTCCTCTGAAGTCGATTCCGTAGCGCGGACCGCCCTTCCAAACGATGCTCCCTAAGCCCGCGACCGTCAGGATCAGCGAGGCGATGATAAACGGCCATTTCTTGCCGAGAAAGTCGAAGTTAGTATTCTTGAAAATTTCCATACTGCTCACGACACCGGTACTGCAGGGTGTTGATTACCTCGACTGCTCGAAAGACTCCGAAGAGCCTCTCTGTTTTGGTTGGACACCGGTGTCACCCTATTTGTTCCTAACTGATAAGTGTTGAGACTGTATCACACCAGAAGGGGCTGGTTCAAACACCACTTGGCCCAGGTGTACCGGCAGCCTCGCCAGTACCCGGATTGAACCAGCCCGTTACCCTCAAATGCTCAAGCTCTCGACCTGCTTCTTGCCAGACATTTCCCAGTCAAAGATAACTTTGGAAACGAACACGGCGGTGAAGACATTGGCGAGAAGACCGATCACCAGCGTAACCGCGAATCCCCGCACCTGCGGGGAACCAAACGCGAAGAGAAACGCACACGAGACGACGGTGGTGACGTGAGTGTCGACGATGGTCCACCAGGCTTTACCGAAGCCCGCATGGATCGCCGCGACAACACCTTTGCCCGAACGCAACTCCTCACGAATGCGCTCGAAGATGAGGACGTTCGAGTCCACCGCCATGCCGATTGTGAGAATGAATCCGGCGATGCCCGGCAACGTCAGAACGGCTCCTAAGTAGCTCAGCAGTGCCAACAGGATGATCGCGTTCAGGATTAGGGCGATCACTGCATTGATTCCCGATTTCTTGTAGTACACGAGCATGACAAGAACAACGGCACCGATGCCGACGATTCCGGCGGTGATGCCGTGTTGGATAGAATCCGCTCCGAGCGAAGGTCCGACAGATCGCTCTTCGAGATAAACGACACCGGCGGGCATGGCACCCGCTCGGAGGTTCAGCGCAAGATCGGCGGCTTCTTGCTGAGTGGCGGCACCCATGATGCGACCGGAGTCGTTGATGCGCCCCTGAATTTCGGGAGCGCTCATGACGGTGTCGTCGAGAATGATGGCAGCGCGCTTGCCGATATTCGCGCCGGTAAAGTCGCCGAAGCGCCGGGCGGCGTCCTGGGTGAGCACGAAGCTGGTGTCCCACTGGCCTGGACGGTCGCTAGCCTGAGGTTGGGCGTCGATCAGATCGCGACCCGTGACAACCGGAGTCTTCTTCACCAGATAGTAGATGCCGGGTCCGCCGCGTGAGGATCCTGGCAGCGCGCGGGAACCTGGATTGGCGCTGGCAGCGGCGAGTGCTTCTTCTTTGGTGTTGAACTGGCGCTGCTCGGCGAGTTCGGCCCATTCGAGCATGGAACGCGCTCCGATGATTTCTTTGATGCGGGCGGGGTCGTCGACGCCGGGCATTTGCACCATGATTTCGGCTTCCTGCTCGTTGCCTCGCTGCTGCACGGTGGCTTCCGCCAAGCCCAACCCGTCGATCTTGCGCTGCACTGTCTGCACGGATTGTAAGACGGTATCCTTGCGGATCCGGATCGATTCCGAGCGATTTACCTTAAATCGATAGTCGGTGCTGTTGATGGCGGTGACGTCCCAAGTGCGACCGACCGCTTCGGTGACGGCGGGGCGAAAATCGCCGCCCTTGGTGGCGGGAACACCCTTGACCAGAATCTCGATACTCTCGGCGTCGGCGATCGACTTTGGCTCGCTCACTTCCATGGAAGCGAACTCGATTCCCTTCTTGGAGATGGCATCGCGTATGCGATCGACCGTCGCGGAGGCTTCCGCCTTGAAGGCATCCTGTACCTGGACTTGGATCACCAACTGAGACCCACCTTTGAGGTCGAGGCCCAGCTTGATGTTGGTATTCCAGTTCTCCTTGATCTTGGAGATGGGCCATGGGATACCGACTATCCCATAGATACAGGCCAGCAGTGTGGCGGCGATGATAAGAAACTTAGTTTTTAGATTCATACGACTAGCGCTTGCGTGAGAGCGGACGGATCCGCTTAGTACTTCTTGACCTCTTCCGCCGGAACAACACCGCTAACGGCGTGCCGGGCAAACTGAAGCTTCACATCATCCGGTTTGACGCGAATGACAATGATATCTTCCTTTGTACTGACGATCGTACCCACAATACCACCCGTGGTGACGACGACGTTACCTGGCTGGAGTTTCGCGAGCATTTCCGCCTGCTGTTTCTTCTGCTTTTGCATGGGCATGAAGAACAGGAAGTAGAAGATGGCCGCGATGGCGACATAGGGGACGAGGCCCAACAGGAGGTTCGGCTGGATCTGTAAGAGTGCGAAGACTGGCTGAAACGTCATTCGATTGTTGTGGTACTGGCGTCCTTGGCGCCTTGCGGGCTAAGCGTATTCCTCAGTTCACGCAGTTTCGCGGGGAACGCCCCGATTAAGATAGCGTGCCTGATCGACCGCATGATGTCAAGGTACAGCTGTAAGTTGTGGATGGTGGCGAGAGTAAAAAACACCAGTTCGTTGGCCACAAAAAGATGTCGGAGATAGGTTCGAGAGAAGGTTTGGCAGGTGTAGCAAGGGCAGCTTGCGTCCACCGGGCGGGGATCGTCGCGGAATTCCGCGCGCTTGATCTGGATCCGGCCATTACTTGTAAAGAGCAGGCCGTGACGGGCGGAGCGGGATGGCAGAACGCAATCCATCATATCGATGCCCTGAGCGACATATTGGCCGAGTTCCTCTGGCATACCTACGCCCATTACGTAGCGCGGCTTGTTTTGGGGTAGAACAGCGGCGCTGACCTTGGCCATTTCCAGGGATAAGTCGCGGGGCTCGCCGACGCTGAGGCCGCCGATGGCGTATCCGACCGAGGGGATTTCCATGAGTTCCTGCGCGCAGGCTTCGCGGAGGTCGCGATACATGGATCCTTGGACGATGGGGAAACATGCCTGTGTCTGTTCGGGATGCTTTTCGTTGAAGTGCTGGTAGGCTTCTTTTGCCCAGCGGATGGTACGCTTCATCGATTTTGCGGTGTCGGGATGCTTACTGGGATAGGGCAGGCATTCGTCGAGCACCATGCAGATGTCGGATCCGAGGGCGAGTTGGATATCGATTGTGGATTGCGGCGTAAACATGTGCGGATCGCCGTTGATGTGGCTTCTGAAGAGCACGCCTTCATCGGTGATTTTGGTGAGCGCGTTCAGGCTGAAGACCTGGAATCCGCCGGAATCGGTGAGGATGGCGCGAGGCCAAGCCATGAATTTGTGAAGTCCGCCGTGTTTGCGGATCAGTTCGTGGCCCGGTCGTAGGAACAGGTGGTAGGTGTTCGAGAGGATGATTTTGGCGTCGAGTTCGTGTTCAACGGTTCGAGGCAGGACGCCTTTGATCGAGGCCTGTGTGCCGACGGGCATGAAAACAGGAGTTTCGACGATGCCGTGGGCCGTGTGGAGCAAGCCCGCGCGGGCTCCGGTTTCGGGACACGTGGCCTGTAGTTCGAAGTACAACTCTCAGTGTACGCCGATACGGTGCGAGTAATCTCAATTCTATTGGGTTAATCCGTACTGGATTCAGCCCAGAACTCCGGTGTCACTTCCCCGCCCTTGTTTTTCGACTGTTGTTGAATCTGTTGAATCGGGGTTTCGATGTGGCAGTATCTAAAGACAGAAAAGGCACGGAAATCCGCGTTGGCGAAGTTCCGTGCCTTTTTTGAGCCTTGCTTGAAAACGCTAGACAGCAACCGAGACGCGCGAGAGGCTCTCGACCGCAGAGCGAACTGCGCCGGCGATGAAGTCGACATGCTCTTCGGTGTACTTCTCGTTCCAGGGGAGGACGACCACACGGTCGAGTCCCTGGATGGTACCGGGATATTCCGCACGGTCGTAACGGATTTCCGGACGCAGGGAGAAGGGCCACTCACTTTTGCCAAAGGTTACGCGATCGCGGAGAACCATACATTCGAAGGCCGGTTTCTGGATGTAACGCGGGGCGCAGAAGACGCCGTTCTTCTTGAGTTCAGCGCCGAGAGCGTCCGAACCACCTTCGATCAGATTCGGATCGACGATGAGCGGATACTTCCAGTAAACGTGGGTGCATCCGGGCAAGGTGGAAGGCAGAGTGAGACCTTCCACGTTGGCAAGCTTCGCGGTCAGCATTTCGGCGGACGAACGACGGGCGTCGACCACACGCTGCACACGGCTTTGCTGTGCGCGTGCGACGGCACCCTGCAGTTCTGTCATGCGATAGTTCATTGCCAGGAAGTAGTGATCCGGATTTGGATCGCCATATCCCCAAGCCTTATCGCTGAATAGCACCATCCGACGACCGAAGGCATCGTTGTTCGTGATCACCATACCACCTTCGCCGGTGGTCATATGTTTGCCCTGCTGCATCGAGAGAGCACCGATATCGCCGATAGTGCCGGTGAGGCGGCCATTCTGGGTGGCGAGGAAAGACTGCGCGCAATCTTCAATGACTGGGATCCCCCGCTCGTTTGCCATCGCCACAATCGCTTCGGTATCACAGGGATTTCCGAAGATGTGGGTGACAACGATGGCGCGCGTGCGTGGGCTCAGTTTTGCCTGAATGGTATCGACGGTGACATTGAGACTCACCGGATCGACATCTGCAAAAACCGGGATAGCACCCTGATAGACGATCGGGGTCAATGCGCCCATGTCGGTGATCGACGTGGTGATAATCTCGTCGCCTGGTTCGGGATCGACAGCGGCGAAGGTTGTGTGCATCGCCGCGGTTCCTGAAGTTACCGCGCGGCAATGCTTCACGCCGTAGAGCGCGCCGAATTCTTTCTCGAATGCCTTGACCTGAGTGCCTTTGGTGCAATTCAGGGTGCCGGACTCAATCACTTCCTTCAGAAGTGCCATCTCTTCAGCCCCGAAGAGGCGGCCTGAAATATCCGCATCGGATGGTAGTCGCATGTTCTGTCTCCTTTTACTTACTGTTTCGCCTGTTATGTCGATATCCTGGCCTCTAACGCGGAGTCCAAATCAGTTCTGTGGAAGGCGTTAGCCAGCCTGGCACTGAGCGTCGCCGCGGGCGCCAACCCAGGCGACTATAGAAGCCCTGCGTTGGAATGTCGTTGGCATCTACGATGAGCCTGACACGGTTGAGATTGGACCGTTTAAAGCCGTCCATGACGCCTTCCATTAAATCCTTCGCGATTTCAATGCCGGTGTTGATCTTGAATTCGGAGCTCCGAAAGGACTTCCGGACACCGATGGAAAGCACTTCACCGGTTAGGTCCGCAGACCATTTTCCCTTTGGATCGCGTGTCTGAAAAATCCCAAGTGCTTCGATGCCCCCCTCGATACGCCGAGGTGTGGGGAATGTCGTAGCTCCGACAAACATGAGTCGGAAAAGATTATGGCTGACTGCGCGTTTCAGAAATCCGTCAGAGTCATAGGTGGCAGAGATGAAACCTGCAGGCTGCCCATCCACGTAGGCGATCGCCCCGAAAATGTATCCCTGTTTAGGCAGAACCCTGTAGTAGAAACGTTCCATGAAGGCGGTGCCAAGCTTCGTTAGAGGACTTCGTGGCAGCAGTTCGGAATGCAGATGAGCGATATGAGCGGGGTTCGGGCTAACACCTGCACCGAAGGGAACAATCTTGTAGTTGACCTTCTTCAGCGGTTCCAGTAGTTTGGGAGCGACGATCAAGCTGCGTTCCCCATCTCTACCGATTGCGTGTCGATGGCGGCCAAAGAACCGAGCTTGGCAAGGTGCGCATGTTCTTCCATCGTGATGACACGGAAGTGTTTACGAACGGTGTCCACAAGATACGCCATCAGGTCCATCTTTTCGTCAACGCCAAGGTCCATACCGGGAAAGAACTTGAGGGTGGATATATCCTCGCGGCCCATGAAATCAAGTGGATGCAACAAGAGCGAGGGCATCGTACCTGTCGCTCGACATAGCCAGAGCGACAGATGGAAGTATGCCTTGGCGAGTGCCTTCGAAAATCGGCTTAGGTAGATCACGTAGCTGAAATGGATCGGTGCCCGGAAGAGCGGCATGGTCGTCACCGGAATCTCCACTAAGAAGTTATCGGTACTCCAGAGGTAAGGCTTCAGAGGGCGCAGGGCATCTTTCCACGTTCCGAATAGGATTTTTCGCTCCTGTTTTTGTTTCTCGTCCAACTTGGCGGTCATAAAGTAGTACAACCGCGCAAGGGGTCCTATAAAAGTTGGCAAAGACGAGGCATCGTACTGGTACCCTTTCTCCGCAAGTACCTCCAGCAATGTCTTGGAGATGGAGTAGCCGGGTCCGCGGAATCCCACCGGGCGCTTGCCGGTCACTTCTTCCAGGATATTCTCGGCTCGAGTCAACTCCTCGACGATCTGCTCGCGTGAGTAGAGGTGAAGCCAAGGTTCGTGATGAAAGGAATGGTTGCCAATATTGTGTCCGCGGTCGGCGATGGAGCGGAGCGCCTTGTGGTTTTCTTCTCTGGCCGCATCCTGCCCGACTACGAAGAAAGTGATGAGCAGACTGCGCTCCTCCAAGAAATCTAAGACGCGCGGAACTACCACGTCGAGGTAGGAGGGCAAGGTCACCCAAGCCGGATCGCCATGAGTTTTCCGATAAGACCACTCGTTATCAAGGTCCAGTGACAGTGAAGCAATCGGATTGTTCTTGATCATTATTCCTCGTGAGTGGCTAGGCGATCTTACGGAGCGCCGGCTTCTCAACCTGCTCATTGAGAATGGTTTCCGCCGCTTGCGTAGCCAACTGGACCGTCTCGTTGACGTTGAGCGTTCCATTCGTGATCTGGGCTGAGTTCACCAGATACAAACCGTGGACCGAGGTATTCATCGGAGGCGCAATTTCGGAGTATCGGAGGGTTGGCAGTGCGACGACGTTCCGGACGCGCGAAACCTTGAATGCGAGGACATCCTCACGCCGGAAATGCGGATACATGCGAGCGATCGCGTGGATGAAAGTGGCCTCGATTTGCTCGTCGGATTGGTCGAAGATAGGATCGTTGGGGGATGCGTACTTCGGGAGATAGACAAGGTGATTGCCGTTGAACTCTTCTCGATTCACCAACGCGGACATCTCGATGACCCCCGTGAAAGGCACCCAGGAATCCGTGATATTCGTGACGTAGTAGGGACCCAACGCCCTCTTCAACAGAACTGAGGCGCAGACGACACCTTGATAGCGTATGCTCGCTAAGCGTTCCTTTTCTTTGTCTTGGAGGACAGGCAGCATCCTGTTCGCTTGAGGTGCGGCCGCCGTAACGATCACGCGATCGAAGTGGGACTGCACAGAGTCGCCGTATTGGATCGTCATATGACCGCTCGGCTGCTTGATGATTTGGTGTACGGGATTGCCCTGTTTCAGGTAGACCCTGCGAGTGAACAATTCACGGGCAAAGGTATCCAATACACGGCCATATCCGCCGGACATGTATCCGAACATCTCCTTCTTCATCCCACTGCGCCTTGCGGCGTACATGCGGGCGATGGTAGTCCAAATGAAAGCAGCAGACGTGTCCTTGTAGTTTTCACCGAGCTTTGCGCGCAGAAGCGGCAGCCAAATCTTTTCGAAGGTCCGCTTGCCGCTCAACTTCGTGAGCCATTCGGCAACCGGTATGTTTTCCAACTGTTTCCAGTCTTGGATTCGGGATGCGTAGAGGATCGTGCCCGCCAGCCGAGCTTTGTCGATGGGATTCAACAGCGGGAATTTGAGGAAGTCGAGACTGGTCGAAAGGGAATGAAATCTGCCGTTCGAATAGAAACCCGTCTTGGTTTGCGCCCAGCGCATCTCGTTCCCGAGACCCAGGTCGGACATCAAGCCTCGGGTATGTTGATCTGACATAAGGGTGACATGGTAATGCTTATCCCATACCATGTCCCCGATCTGCCAAGCGGCAGCCAGCCCGCCCCAATTGGGAGAGGCTTCAAACAGGGTTACGTTCTTCCCCGCCTTTGAAAGGCGATGGGCTAGGGTCATACCTAGCATTCCGCCGCCCACAATGGCTAGTCGTTCTTTTGTCCGCCGTTCGATCATTTCGTGTCTTGCCTTCCATCGTCAGATTAGGGGTGAAGACTGTACCGCACAAGGCTCGTTTGCTCTATGTCAAAGGACCTAGAGCGAGGACGGGAATGCGGGAGCCCAGTACCATGAACTAAGTACTACGGACGGCAACGAACCACCAGTTCGACCGCACTACTCATGTCTTTTCGGACAACTGCCGATAATCAACAGTAGGCGCTTGTTCGAATTCCATGGCTGACCAAACCCGATCCGAAACCGCGCTTTTGCTGAGTGAAGCCGTCATGGCGATCAAGATCGGCGAACGGACGCTCGCAAGAACACTGCTCGGCACGATTTTGCAGCATGATCCGAACCATGAACAGGCGTTGCTCTGGACGGCGGCCCTAGCCGATTCCCCTTTGGATGCGGTTCGAATCCTGGAGCGAATCCTACAAATCAATCCGCGGAATGAACAAGCTCGGAATACGGTCAATGTCCTGAAACTGAATGCGGTTACTGCCGATCACGTTGTGCATTCGAGGGTGGAGGAGCCCCAACCAACAACGGTGGCGTCGCGCGCTTGGGTCTGCCCGCTTTGCGACAATCAGGACGTCGGTCTTCCTAGCCGTTGTCGGCGTTGCGGCGCAATTCTCGATATCAATGATCTGAAGGCGATCTCCGAAAACGAGGCCGTCCAGGAAGGCTTACTGCTCGGCGGAGTCCAGAGATGGGAGCAAACTGAACGTCATTCCCGGTCTTTCGACGGTCAGATGAATCTCGCCCGAGCGTATCTCAATCTTCACCGATCAAACGACGCACTGATTCATCTTCGCCGCGCGATTGAAATCCGGCCGGAGGAACATAAGATGAGAAGGGTGCTTGAACAACTTCGGAATCGGAAGCTCGTTCTTGCGGTGGACGATAGTATGACAATTCGTCGGATCATTTCTATTCTTCTTGAACGCAACGGTTATCGTGCGGCGATTGCGTGCGACGGGGAAGAAGCGATGTCAAAGGTGCGGGAAGAAGTTCCTGACCTCGTTCTGTTAGACGTTGTCATGCCGGGCCTGAATGGATATCAGGTGTGTCGGCTGATGCGCCAGGATGAACGGTCGACAAAGGTTCCCATTGTGATCTTGTCCTCAAGTCTGCTTGATCGCATCAAGGGACGACTGGCGGGGGTTACCGACTATATGGCGAAGCCGTTCGAAACCGAAACCCTGCTACATACGCTACGCAAGCATCTGCCGCCATCGCATTTCTAACGAGTCTGGCGAAAGTCGGAGGGCCGGGAACCTGCGGCCATCGACCGTAGCCTCGTAACCAATCCCAGTTCCACGACACGACGGCCCGTCGCTGCCGTTGCCGTGAATTGGTCACGGTTGCCGAAGAGGCGAAGGGATTCCGGAAATCTTCTTGCGACGTCAAGGCCGGCGGCAAACGGCGAAAAGGCGGGAAGCACGAGCACCTGCGGGCCTTCCAAGAAGACTGGCACTTTTTGTCGAACCCCAGCAGCGTCTTCGATGCCTAGGCCTGGATGAAGGTGCCCCATGACGACGGTCTCAAACGGTCTCGGTTGTGGGATGATACCGTCGCCGTGAACAGCGATCCAACACAGAGCCCGCCATTGCTCCACAACGTCAAATCCGAAGTCTCTGGCAATCTTTCTGTCATGATTCCCCCGGACGAAAACGATGGATGTCTGCCTTAGCCAGCGGGTGAAGCATTCTTCGATCCAATTCTTTTCGATTTGTGATGGATTTGGGGCGTGTACGGCATCTCCTAGAAGGATGAGTGATTTGGGCTTGCAGTCCTCAAGAACTGCATGAAGTTTTTCAGCAGTTTTCGTATCCGCAATAGGACCCAACTGCCCTCTCCGTCGTTGTGCCAAGCCATATCCGAGGTGGAGGTCAGCCACGAGGAGTGCGCTCAGATCAGGCAACCAAAGCGCACCCGAAGGATGAAGAACGCGGGTCTCTCTCATTTGTCCCATTCTTCAAAGAGGCGAGTCACCAAGTCATCCAGAGCGCGATCCGGATCCTGGGCAAGCAGAGTCTCACGATTGAAGGCCGAGAAAAGGGGTAGTGCAAAAGGCGAGGGCCGAGGAAGGTCATAGATCTCGAAAGGTGTTTCGAAGATTCGTTTTGCCTCCAAGAAAGCGCGATTGCCATCGCACTCATCCTCAAGCACAGTGCGGACAGCCTCCTTTACCAGTGGATGTTCCGGTTCGTATTGCAGAAACGTCTTGTACAACAGGGAAGCATTCCAACTGGAAGCTTTTGTCGAGACTTTGCCGTTGAATGTAACACGAGAAAGGAGTTGTCCGATCTCCGCGATCGCACGGAATCCCCTACCAAGAGTTTCGGTGCTCGAAACTGCGGTTTTGAGATCTTCCAACCAGTTTTGGGGATCGAACGCCTGCCGAATAGTCTTTTCGCTGGTATTCGCGCGGGCATCGAAAGAGAGTAAGAGGCTGTGGTCGTCAAAATTCGCTTCCACGCTCCGTCCGTCGGAGAGTCTGGAGGCAACGACCCAGGAGAGGGAGCGGTTGACTGCGCGCCCCGCCAAAACATGGATGAGCAGCATCATCGTTTTTCCAGTGGAGACACGCTCGATCTGAACTGGATCATCGACCGGAATCGGAGCTGCTTTGTATTGTCTCTCAATAAGTTGCATTGCACGATCGGCGACAAGGCCAGTGACATCCCATTTTCGCAGAGCCCTGCGGCAGCCCTTCGGTCCGCCGAAATCCCAGGCGGACCGGAGTGCGCGGCGGAGGGACAATTCTTCAGTAGCTAATTGCATCGAAAGAGGCATCCTCTGGCCCATCCAACGGGGTGCCTTGACTCGGTCTCCACTGGCTGGTTCGACCAGAGCAATGTTTTGATGGAGACTCTTCAGTTTGACGGTTTTGCCGCCTATGATGAATGCTTCGTTGGGTTTCAGCGAGGAGAGAAACGCTTCCTCGACCTGTCCAAGTCGTCGATTTCCTCGGGCGACAACCCGCACTTGCAGGTCCTCTGAGATGACTCCGATGTTCATGTAATATAGCCGGGCAACACGCTTCGAAGCGACACGGAAGGAGTCATCTTCCACCAGAATTTTCCCGTATAGAGGGCCATAGCCGCCCAGGACTTTGCCCGCGCCGGCCAGAAATCGTATCACGGCGTCGAAGTCATTCCGATTGAGTTGGCTATACGGACCTGCCCGTCTCACAAGTTGAAACGCCTCATCCATTTTCCAGGCTCGCTCGACACTCATTCCAAGTAGAGATTGAGCAAGTACATCGAGCGGGCATTGAGGGATCCTGAGGGCTTCCAACCTGCCTCGCTTGGCACCTTCACGAATAGCAATACATTCCAGTACGTCTGGTAGGCTCAGGGGTACGAGAGAGCCTGTAGCTATCCCGTCCACCTGATGTCCCGATCTTCCTAGGCGTTGCAATGCGCGGCTAACCCCTCGCGGTGCGCCGATGAGAAGTACTTGATCGACGGCGGCGAAGTCAACGCCCAGTTCGAGGCTGCTTGAGGCTACGACGGCTTTCATTGTCCCTTGGGCGAGACCGAATTCGATGTCGAAACGCTTTTCCCGATCAACCGAGCCGTGATGGACCGCGATTCGGTCTTCGTACTCAGGGAGAATAACGCCGAGCGCGAGTCCGAGGCGTTCAGCGGCAGATCGAGTCGTTGTAAAAGCCAAGGTGCAATTCGCTTTCTTGACAAGATCGGCGACGGTGAATGCAACTCGAGTCGGTCCGTAACCGGCGGCTGGGAGAGGCTGATCCAGTGGGGAAACGGCGATCGAGAGCCTGTGAGCCCGCTTCAAGTCGATACTCGCCACCTTGCAGGGTCTCGAGCCGCACAGGAGCGCCGTTATGGCGTTTATGGGCCATGCTGTTGCGGAGAGCCCGATACGTTGCAGGTGGGCTTCAGCAGATATCTGTTCCAGACGTTCCATGGTGAGGGCCAGAAGCGATCCACGTTTGTTCTCAGCAAGGGAGTGGATTTCGTCGACAATGATTACTTTGGTTCGCAGTCCGCCGTTTTTCCAGTCCGTCTGCGAGAGCAACGAAGTAAGGGTTTCGGGAGTGGTGATGAGCAGGTGGGGCCTGTGCCGGGACTGGCGAGTACGATCCTCGTTTGCCGTATCCCCTGTTCTGACCTCAAAACGAATCTGCCGTCGAGCTGGGAGTGCGACATTTACAGCATGAAGTGGTGATTCTAAATTTCGCAACATGTCCCGACCGAGAGACTTGAGAGGTGAAACATAAACCGCCCGGACAGAATTTGGAAGGCCCGTTTTCGACTCAGCTTCGCGCGCGAGTGCGGAGATAACGGAAAGAAAAGCGGCTAGTGTCTTTCCGTTACCTGTGGGGGCAAGGATCAGGGTATGATTTCCGGCGAGTGTAGAGGGGAGAGCGCGGTGTTGAATCTCGGTGAGAGTGGTGAAACGAGCAGTCACCCATTCCGCAAGAAGAGGATGAAGTTTTTCTTGGATCTTGTTCATTCTTTGTCTATATTTCGATTCGCTGTCAGGTTGAGCGTCGATTCATAGAGATCGCGAACACGGTCGAGGGTGTCACAATCTTTTGGAGCCTTGTCGGTGCGCCATCGGAGGATTCTCGGAAAACGCAGAGCAAAGCCGCTCTTATGCCTCAAGGAGCGCTGGATGCCATCGAAGCCGACCTCGAGTACGACGCTGGGAACAACTTGAAGTACCCGGTTCCCGTAGCGCCCGATCACGATGGATTTGAGGAGCTTGGTAAGGTCTCGAATCTCAGTATCGGTGAGTCCAGAATAGGCCTTGCCGATGTTCAAGTATTGGTTCCCATCGAGTACCGCAAATGTGTAGTCTGAAAGCATACTAGCGCGTTTTCCATGGCCTTGCTCAGCGGCGGTAACGACAACATCCAGAGTGGCGAACACCTTCTTGATCTTTAGCCACGAGCCACTTCGCTTTGCAGTCTCATAGCTGCTGCCGGATTGTTTCAGAATCAATCCTTCGTTTCCGTTCGCACGCGCGTGGCCGAAAAGCATTTCGAGTGTCGTAACGTCCTGGAGTCGGCTTTGTGGAGCGATGCGTATTTTTGTGCGCGAAAGGGCCTGCTCAAGACAAGAACGGCGCTCCTCCAGTGGGCAATCGAGGAGTAGGCGTCCGTCGCGGTAGAGGATGTCGTAGGACACAAACACCACCGGATTCGACTCCATCATGGAACGGTTTACTTTTTTGCGGGCAAGACGTTGTTGCAGAACTGTAAACGGGAGTGAGCGATCACCCTGCCAAGCAAGAATTTCACCGTCCAAAATGGCGGCACCTGTCATACTCCCGAAGGCGTGGACGAGCTCAGGGAAGGTGCTAGTAACCCTTTCAAAACCACGGGTGTAGATCTCAACCAATCCATTTTCGATATGGACTTGCACGCGAATTCCATCGTACTTATCTTCGACCAACCAGGAGCCTGCGGAAAGCGTTTTCAAGACGGTGTCGGGCAGTGGATCCGGAAGAGGTTTGGCGAGCATGAAATCCATGGGGTGGAAGAGTCGCACTTCGATTTGGGAGAGCTGGCCTTTTCGGGCAGCGATGGCGGTTTTCGCCAAGTCTCCGGCTAGATTATTTGCCGCGCGAAGGTCCGCGATTGGAGAGGCTGTCGACAGTGCTACTGCCTCCTCCACCATTTTCGATAGAAGGCCAATCCGGAAGTTTCCACTCAAACTTTTGACGAGGTACTTGAGCGCAAGAGGGCGATGTCTTTTGAAAGCTTCTACAAGCAGGCTCTCGCGCCTGGTAGGCTGCCGTTCGGCAAGTAGTTGAAAAAGAAGATCTTCCGCTAGGCACAGCGGCAGGTTTTCTCCTTTAGACCTATCTCTCAGCAGATGGCCTACGGTTTCACCGGTATCGCCAACGGCGCGTTGGCATTGGCGGAGGGTTTCCAAGTCCCAACCAGTCGCGAGTTGGAGCGCACGGCGGAGTGTCGCGTGTCCGATCGCTAGCTTTGGCGGATCTTCGAATCCAAACAGCGTTTGCTCGCGCGGGGCAGACGCGACGGGATTGCCTGTCAGGAACCGAATGGCCCGCGTTAAGTTCTCATCATCAAGTTGAGAGAAATATTCGGCTAGAATCGCAATCTTCTCGAGATGACTACCGGTCGCGGCGATTCGCTCACACGTGAGTGCGAACTCATCCATCAGGTGTCCTCCTCGGCAAAGCTTTCGACGCGCGCGGCACGGGCATCGATACCTTTCTGTCTCAGAATGTTGGCAAAGGGTTCTGTGTAACCGTGCACAACGTCCACCTTCTTTGCGCCAGAACGATCCACGATTTCAAGGAGTTCCGAGAAATCGCCATGGTCGGAATAAGGGATAAGTTCTTCAGCTCCAGTTCTTGCGCGGGAGTGATCGAGCATTGCCCACCCGGAAACGTAGGCGATACGAATGGCGATGTCTAAACCTTCAAGTACCTCTTTGAATCCAGGGACGACTACCAGGGCTTTGCCACTGAGTTTATTGGGGTTGTAAGGTTCCCAGCCAGGAAACGCATATCCTGACACTTCATGGGCCGGGATCAATTTCCCTATCGCTCCATGGACAGCGACTGGAATACCCGCGTTGGTTAGGACATGAACGATCTCTTGGCCTCGCCCGAGTCCGTAGCCTAGGAAGACTGGTATTTCTTGCTTTCGCAGGCACTTGGCGGCGAAATCGACGATTCGGCTGGCAGCTTCTTGCGCGGAGAGAAAGCTATAGATCGGAAGACCGAAGGTGGACTCGATGATCAGGTGGTCACAGGGGACTATTTCTGTTGCACTACCCAGGAGCGAGGCTTTGAGTTTGATGTCGCCCGTGTAGCAGAGACGCTCTCCGCCGGATTCCACCAACAGTTGCCTTGCACCAATGATGTGGGCACAAGGAACTGGTTGGATGCGGGTGCCGTTGCCCAAGTCGAACCATTCGCGGTCGGCCAGAACTGTGGCATTTTGCGGTGCGTTTTGGGCTTCGGCATCCCGAAGTTGAAGAAACCGAAGAGTTTTCACCGATGAGTAGGTTCTTTGGTGGCCGCCGCGCGCGTGATCGCTGTGGGCGTGAGAGATCCAATTGACCTCGACGGGTTCGCGGCTATCCATCCAAAGGTTGCTATCGGGGAGGTAGATTCCACTTGGGTGATACTCTATCCGCAACGATGGTTCCTCCGTCGATCTGGCGTCACATTTAGCTCCAGTTCAAGCTCTGCCTCATCATATACTCTAAGTTGACCTGTAAGAGTTGGAAACTGAAATGACACGAACAACGCCTTGGATGTACTGGATTTTGCGCATGGCCGCCATCTACAACCTAGGCTGGGGAATGTGGGTGATGTTTTCGCCGCATTCCGTTTTCTCTCTGTTTGGAGTCGCAGAGCCAGCTTATGTGGAGTTCTGGCAGGCGATTGGCCTGTCGACTGCCGTCTTCGGTTTAGGTCTGTATTTCGCCAGTAGAGATCCATATAAGCATTGGATTGTGATTCTGCTCGCTTTGCTGGTTGAAATTGTCACACCATTCGGGTTTTGGCTAGGGGTCCAGCGAGGACACCTGCCGGCGAGTGCGCTGTGGATGGTCGGCATGAACGACTTGATCTGGTGGATTCCCTTCTCCGTTATCCTTTGGAGGGCCTACGAGTTCCAACGGACGAGGCGAATACTGGCCTCGCCGGAAGTACAGAATTTCGCATTGCGCGCGAAGACACAGTATGGAGTCTCACTACTGGAGATGTCCCAGTTGTCGCCGACCCTGGTTGTGTTTCTAAGACATCTTGGATGCACGTTCTGTCGGGAAACATTGGCTGATTTGCATAAGCAGCGAGAGAGAATCGAGGCAGATGGCGTACGAGTGGCACTGGTGCATATGGCTCAGGAATCGGAAGCGGAGCCATTCTTGGAGAAGTACGGATTAGGGGATTTGCCCAGAGTGAGTGATCCGGGTCAGGCTGTTTACCGCGCCTTCGGTTTGGAGAAGGGCTCGCTGGTGCAGCTTTTTGGCTTAAAGACATGGATCAGGGGATTCCAGAGCTCGTTTATCGAAGGGCATACACAAGGAACGACGGTGGGCGACAGTTTTCAAATGCCGGGAGTATTTCTCGTGTTTCACGGAGAGGTACTAAGGGCCTACAGGCACCAGAGTCCTGCTGACAGACCGAACTACGTTTCCCTAGCCCAGAGCCAGGATTATCCGATCCCCAGTTAAGGTTCCCGACGGAGGGGAGTATTGCCCCAGGGGTGTTAACTTGATCTTAGCCAATCATGCAAGGATCAAATTCCACCGGAGACGGTTACCACCGTGTGCCAGGGGCTATGGGCGCGTTGAGCGTTTTAGGAGTTCCCATTCGGCTCCACTTCACGTTTCTTTTGCTGTTCGTGCTTCTGTTGATTTCAGGCTTGGGCGGACAGCGCTCGAGCGTAGTTTATGTCCTGTACGTGGGCGGTTTGTTTCTCTCAGTGATGCTTCATGAGTTGGGTCACGCGATGGTGACGAAGCATTATGGGATTCAGACGTTGGAAGTAGTGATGTTTCCGATCGGCGGTGTCGCACGGTTGGATCGACGGCTGGAACCAAGCGAAGAGTTCGGTATTGCGATGGCAGGGCCGCTAGTGAATGTATTTCTGGCGGGGCTGTGTTGGGTCTTAGCGACCTCGTCGAATCATATCGTTAGCCTGAGTGGGATTTTCAAAGCGACGGATGAGAACCTTGCCGCGCAGTTGTTTTTCGGAAATCTAGCGATGGCTGGATTCAATCTTTTGCCTGCTTTCCCGATGGACGGCGGGCGGATTTTCCGATCGGTGTTGAGCCGGTTTCGCAGCGAGGAGGACAGCACTCGCATTGCGGCCTGGGTCGGGCGAATGATCGCGATCAGCCTAGCCCTGTATGCACTATTCTCGGGGCATTACTTACTCGTGTTCGGGGCATTTTTCATCTACATCGGAGCGGCGCAAGAGGCTGCGGCTTCTCTCGGGCGGGCTCTGACGGTGGGAATCCCGGTACGGGCGGCGATGGTGAAGGAATTTCACACGCTGACCCATGCGAGCACGATTCGCGAGGCGATCGATATGTCTCTGGCGTGTTCGCAGCAGGACTTTCCTGTCATACACGGCGGTGCGATTTCGGGGATCCTCAATCGGAATGCACTGCTTCACGCGTTGGCGTCTGAAGGGCCGGATGCGTACATTGTGGGTGTGATGGACCGGCAGTACATTTCCCTGGCACCCGATTTGGACTTGTCCGCGGCTTTGCCGGTGATGGCACGGTCAGGCAATTGCGCTCTGGTGTTGCAGGACGAGCGGCTGGTTGGCCTTCTTACGACTGAGAATCTTTCGCACTTCCTGGCATTGCGACGTTTCGGCCTCGAACCCGGGTGTTGAGTCCGCGCGGTAACCGTTAGGACGACGGTTTTGTCTGAGGTAGACTGTTCTGATGCCCCTCTCGGACCGCATTCGCCTCAGCTTCATGATGTTTCTGAACTACGTGATTTGGGGAAGCTGGTATGTCACCATCGGAACTTATCTCACGTCGACCCTGAAGTTTTCCGGCACAGAAGCCGGTGCCGTGTTCGGCACTTCTGCGCTGGCATCGATGATCTCGCCCTTCTTTGTCGGGCTCATCGCCGATCGATACTTCGCATCTGAACGCGTGCTGGCGGTGTTGCATTTGGTGGGTGCGGGGCTGCTCTATCTGGTCACGACGCAAACCAGCTTTGGCGGGGTTTACGCGATCATGTTCGCTTATTGTCTGTGCTACTTTCCGACGGTGTCGTTGACGAATTCACTGACGTTGCAGAACATCAAGGATCCGGGTAAGGATTTTCCGCTGATCCGAGTGTTCGCGACTTTGGGCTGGATCTTTATCGGCGTGATCATTGGCAAGCTGGGAGTTGAGGCATCATCGACGCAGTTTCTGATTGCGGCCGGTGCCTCGCTGCTGATGTCGGCCTTCAGTTTGACATTGCCCCATACGCCTCCTCCGAATAAGGGGCAGAAGGTGAGTGCGCGGCAGATTCTGGGACTCGATGCATTGGTGATCCTGAAAGATCAATCGTTTCTGGTTTTTGTGATCGCGTCGGTGTTTGCGTGTATTCCCCTCACCTTCTACTTCTCGTTCACGAATGCTTATCTCAACGAGATGAAGGTAGAGAACGCGGCGGGCAAGATGGCGCTGGGTCAGGTTTCAGAAGTAGTGCTGATGCTGCTGATGCCGCTGATTTTCCGCAAGGTGAGCGTGAAGATGATTCTCGTTTTCGGTCTTGCCGCGTGGGCAGTGCGGTATGCTTTGCTGGCTTATGGGAATCCGGATTCGGGCATGTGGATGTTCTATCTGGCGATTCTGCTGCATGGCATCTGCTACGACTTTTTCTTCATGACCGGGCAGCTTTACACCGATATGCAGGCGCCATCGAACTTGCGATCCGCAGCCCAGGGACTGATCATCTTCCTGACCTACGGCGTGGGTATGTTCATTGGCAGCCTGCTATCGGGTTCGGCGGTGGACTACTTCACGAAGACCGTGAACGGTGTAGCGGTTCGCGATTGGCAAAGCTTCTGGTTGACGTCTTCGGCTGGTGCGGCGGTGATCCTTCTATTGCTGGTGATCTTCTTCAAGAACAACGCCAAGGTACAGACGAAGGTAGCGTAGTTATTTGGCGACGTAGCTGCGATGCAGCCAAGCATTGCTTGAGTTCCCTTGAACCTCGCGGACCGCGGTATCGCGCGATTCGAACAGCATTATGTTCGAGGAAGCGCCTTTCGCGGTCCGCGTTCGTTTGTTGGGCGTGTCCGTTTTGGCCTCCAATTTCGGGGCGGTGAGGGATTGATTTGCGTCGGCAACCGTGAATACGGGAGCCTTGGGCGAGAGTGGTTCGGTGGATGCTTCGATGGCGGCGGCTTTGATTGCCTTGGGCCACATGGCACGGAACAGGGCGGGATTCGCGTAGACTTCTCCGCCCGAGAACTTGCCGTTCACGGCGTAAACGAATCCGACGGCGTCGGGTTGTTTTTCCGGGGCTGGCTGCAACTGCCTGGTGTAGGTGCTCGTCGAATCCACCACTGCTTTGCTTTCGATGTTCAGTTGATAGCTCGTGGAGGAAGCCGGCGGAGGTGGAGGTGCCGCAGCGACTTCGGCCCAGACGGCTGTTTGGTCTTTGCCGCTTTTGACGGCGCGTTTGAGGTCTTTGTGGGCGATCATTTCGGTGGATGCGGCGAAGATTGTGACTGCTTCGGATCCGCGTTTGGTCCAGCGGCCTTGTTCCACGCAGAAGGTGGCTACGGGCGTCCGGCCGGACTTTGGAGGCAGGATTAGATCCGTTGTGAAGACGCGATCCTGCTGGCCGCCTTTCACGACGTCGCCGCCCTGTACAAAGACATCGACGTCAGACGATATATTTTCGATTGCGAGTTCATTGACCTCTTTGGTTTCGTGAACGATCACCTTCTTCAGTTGGATCGCCTCTTGAAGGGGCATGTACTTGCGACCGAGTGCCTTGCTGTCCGAATGGACGAAAGAGGGTGAGGTTGGAGTGTTGATAGGGTCCGGTGAGGCGGACGCTGTTGGATGGCGCTGGTTGCGCAAGGCAGACGGCTGCCAGCGCGAATCCGAAGTGGAGACGCATAGGGAGTTCGATCCTTTCGACTCTGTTCAACTCTTTGGGCGCGCACTGTTTTGGACACCGGTTGCGCGGCGAGAGTTCCCACGCTGGACAAACGATTCTCAAGGTGTTCACAAAACGACCGATGAGGTCAAATTGACTTTGGGATCCCGCTACAGGTAACATATCTTCGTATCCGGATTTGTAGATTTGTTCGGATCACTCGAAACACTTAGACATGCCTAACTCCTATATCTTCTCTTCCGAGTCCGTTGGCGAAGGCCACCCGGACAAGGTATGCGACACCATCTCGGACGCAGTACTTGACGCTTGCCTCACGCAGGACAAGTACTCGCGCGTCGCCTGCGAAACGCTCGTCAAGAGCAATGTGGTTGTAGTTGCCGGTGAAATCACCACCAAGGCGAAGTTCGACTACAACGAAGTGATTCGCGCGGCGATCCGCGGAATCGGTTATACCAACAATGACGACGTGTTCCACGCGGACAAGGTCTTCATCATGAATATCCTGACCCGTCAGAGCCCGGACATCTCGCAGGGCGTTGACGCGAAGGCAGCGGAAGGCAAGAAGAAGGCAGAGCAGGGTGCGGGCGACCAAGGCCTGATGTTCGGCTATGCTTGCAACGAAACCGAAGAGCTGATGCCTGCACCGATCATGTTCGCGCATCGGCTTGGCCGGGAACTGACCAAGATCCGCAAGGCCGACAAGCTGGCCAAGTGGCTGCGTCCAGACGCGAAGAGCCAGGTTTCGGTCCGCTACGTGGACGGCAAGCCCGTCGAAATCACCAACGTGGTGATCTCGACGCAGCACGCGTACGATGTGAAGCATTCGACGATCGAAGAGTTCTGCATCAACCAGGTGATCAAGAAGTGCTTGCCTCCAAAGATGCTGACCAAGGACACCGAGTTTCTGATCAACCCCACGGGCCGTTTTGTGGTGGGTGGTCCGGAAGGCGATTCGGGTCTGACGGGCCGCAAGATCATCGTGGATTCCTACGGTGGAATGGGCCGTCACGGGGGTGGTGCGTTCTCGGGCAAGGATCCGTCGAAAGTTGACCGTTCGGCCGCCTATATGGGCCGTTACGTGGCCAAGAACGTTGTCGCGGCCGGTCTCGCCGACCGTTGCGAAGTGCAGTTCGCTTATGCGATCGGTTATCCCGATCCGGTGAGCGTTCACGTCGATACTTTTGGCACCAACACGGTGTCTGAGGAATCAATCATTGCAGCGGTGACGAAGGTATTCAACTTCAAGCCCGCGGAAATCGTCAAGCAGCTCAACCTGCTGCGTCCCATCTTCTCGAAGACGACCAACTACGGCCACTTCGGCAAGATCGACGATCTCAATTCCATCACTTGGGAAAAGACGGATAAAGCCGCCGCTCTCAAGAAGGCAGCCAAGTAACCTAACCCGAAGTTCATGCGGTGTGTTTCAGGTGCCGGTGTCTCACCAGACCCGGCACCCGAGTCGACACCAGTCACAAGGAGACAAAAATGAGCACCACTGCTGTAGCGACTGAATACAAAGTCGCCGATATCAAGCTGGCCGATTGGGGCCGCAAAGAGATCAACATCGCCGAGTTCGAAATGCCCGGCCTGATGGCGATCCGCGAGAAGCACGCAAAGAGCAAGCCGCTGGCGGGCGTACGCATCACCGGCTCGTTGCACATGACCATTCAGACCGCGGTCCTCATCGAGACGATGATTGATTTGGGTGCCAGCGTTCGCTGGGCGAGCTGTAACATTTTCTCGACGCAAGACCACGCTGCCGCGGCGATGGCCGAAGCGGGCGTGCCGGTGTTCGCCTGGAAGGGCGAGTCGCTCGAAGAGTATTGGGATTGCACGTTGAAAGCTGTGCTGCATCCGGATGGCCAGGGCCCGGAACTCGTCATCGATGACGGCGGCGACGTGACGCTGCTGATTCACAAGGGCTACGAGTTGGAGAATGGTTCCGATTGGGTCAACACCCCGTCTGGCAGCCCTGAAGAGCAGATCATTAAAGATCTGTTGAAGAAAGTCCACGTGGAACAGCCGAAGATCTGGAACAACATCGTGAGCAAGTGGCGCGGCGTTTCGGAAGAGACTACTACCGGCGTGCATCGTCTGTACAAGATGGAGCAGGAAGGCAAGCTGCTGGTTCCGGCGATCAACGTCAACGATTCGGTGACCAAGTCGAAGTTCGACAATTTGTACGGTTGCCGCGAATCGCTGGCAGACGGCATCAAGCGCGCGACCGATGTGATGGTTGCGGGCAAGGTGTGCGTGGTTTGTGGATACGGCGACGTGGGCAAGGGTTCGGCGCGTTCGCTGCGCGGCCTTGGCGCACGTGTGATCATCACTGAAATCGACCCGATCAATGCCCTGCAGGCAGCGATGGAAGGTTACGAAGTGACCACCGTCGAAGATACGCTGGGCCGCGGCGATATCTACGTCACCACCACCGGGAACGTCGATATCATCACCTTCGAGCACATGAAGCACATGAAGGATCAGGCGATTGTCTGCAACATCGGACACTTCGACAACGAGATCCAGGTGGAAAAGCTGAACGCCGCACCCGACGCGAAGCGCACCAACATCAAGCCGCAGGTCGATATGTACACCTTTGAGGGTGGCAACTCGATTTACATGCTTGCGGAAGGCCGCCTGGTCAATCTGGGTTGCGCGACCGGGCATCCGAGCTTTGTGATGTCGAACAGCTTTGCCAACCAGACGCTGGCGCAGTTGGATCTGTGGGCGAAGAAGGATACCTACAAGGTGGGTGTCTATGTTCTTCCGAAGGAATTGGACGAAGAAGTGGCCCGCTTGCACTTGGCGAAGATCGGCGTGAAGCTGACCGTGCTAACCAAGGAACAGGCCGACTATATCGGCGTAAAGGTCGAGGGTCCGTACAAGACCGATTCGTATCGTTATTAGAATCGTTTCAGGAAGACAATGGCCGGTCGGCATCCGAAAGGATTCCGGCCGGTTGTTTTTTTGGGCTGACAATTTCCAGACAAATCCTTTGCCTGTGGCTTACCATCGGTTTCGAATTTTGCCGCACTGTGGAAACATGAAGATGCTTGGATTGGTTCTTGTTCTCGTGACGACCATCGGTTGTGGACCGGCGCTGCATCCCTTCTACACCTCGAGCGACCTCTATGAGGACCTGGCGCTCGAAGGCCGTTGGATCAACGGCGAGGAGGCTTGGGAGTTTCTGCGCACGGGGGATGGGCGTTATCGTGTGGCGGAGTGCGATCCGGAGTGTAAAGACGAAGTGACCGGGATGTTGTTTCGGCTCGGAGGCCAATTGTTTTTAGATGTTCAAGAGGAGCGGCGGTTTTCGAGCGGTGTATTTCCACACGGCGTGATCCGGCTGCGAGTGACCGGCGATACCGTGGAAGTCACGCCGATGGATGAGGATTCGGTGCGTGAGGGGTTGGAACAGAAGCGTTTCGGATTGACCTACGTCGCAATGGAAGACAAGCGCCTGCTGCTCACCGCTCCGACGGCGAAGTTGCAGCAGTTTCTGATGCGTCATGCGCTGGATCCGCAAGTATGGGGTGGGACGCAGGTTTATCGCCGTGCGGCGGATGGTCCGGGAACGCCATCGCAGACGGGGTTTTGAGCCACGGTTTGCCAGGCTGGTAGGAGCCTGGGTTGACCGTCGACAATGAGGACTTCCGCTGGCGGCGGATGGCTGAGAAAGCCGAGAGGGCTGGCGGTGAGGCCTTAGGCACCGGATGGGAGCACCGCGACGAGATCGCTTTGCTTCATCGATTTTGGCATGGCTGTTTGGCGGGCCAATGTGTCGAGGGGCGTGCACAGCGGACCAAAGATCGAGGCCGGGGCGAGATTGGAATCATCCATGCTAGTTGCAGCAACGATCGGATAGTCGCGCTCGATCACTTGTCCTGAATTTCCCGAAGCCGCGAGATGGTGGTGCATGCCTCCGTCAGTGACGATGAATCGTGAACCGCGAGATTCCCTCACGGCTCGTACGGCCATGAGGTAGCCACGCGAATACCGAGTTGCAGGGCATAGTGCCATTGGTGGAGCAGCACGGCCGGGTCGAGGATATGGGTTCCGGCGAAGAGATGGATTCCGCTGATTTTCCGGAATGGGTGGATCCGATTTCGACTACGTATCGCGGATGGAGGGTGTTTGAGCTGCCTCCGAACGGGCAAGGGATCGGGGCGCTGGAGATGTTGAATGTAATGGCGATGGCAGCAGCGGACGCGATGCACTACAAAATTGAGTCGATGCGGATTGCGTATACCGACATGCGGCGGTATGTTTCGGATCCTAAGTTTGTGAAAGTTCCTGTTACGGAACTGCGTTCGAAAGAGTATGCGCGGCGGCGGGCTGACGGGATCGATTCGCGGCGGGCGAATTGCAAGACTTCACCCGGCTTGACTGGGATGACGGGGAACACCACGTATCTGGCCACGGTTGATGCCGAGGGCAATATCGCGTCGTGGATCCAAAGTGTTTCGGGTGTTTGGGGATCGGCGGTAGCGGTTCCGAGGTTTGGGTTCCACCTGCACAATCGCGGCGCTGGGTTCAAGCTGGATGCGTCGCATGTGAACATGATCGCGCCTCGCAAACGGCCGTTTCATACGATTGTTCCGGGCTTTGCGGAAAAAGACGGGAAGCGGATTGGGTTTGGGATTATGGGTGGTCCGGTGCAGCCTTTGTCACATGCGCAATTTGTTTCGAACATCGTGGATCATGGGATGAATTTGCAGGGGGCGTTGGAGGCTCCGCGGTTTGTGGAGGCGCGGGCGAATGGGCGGAAGCTGGAGGGGTGCGAGGTGGAGATGGAGTCGCGGGTTGCGGTGGAGGTACGGCGGGCGTTAGGGGCGATGGGGCATCGTATCGATGACTATGGCCGGTATAACATGCTGTTTACGGGGACTGGGCAGGCGGTGATGCGGGATGCTTCGACGGGGGGGAACTTTGGGGCTTCGGATCCGCGGGGGCGGCGGTGAAGTTCACTCGCGTCCATCCAGGAATTCGTCCGCGACAGCATGACCGAGTCTGAACGATGGAAATTTCATCCAAGTCAGCGGCGATTGCGTCCGTAGCCGTACTCGTCGCGGGAACAGTTTGGATTCTAGGGTTGCTGTCTCCGCAAGCGGAAAGCGCGCCGAGCATCACAGTGCTGTCGCTGAGCCGTTCTAGAGGCTTGCTTGCCAGTGGCACTTCAGACGGGGACATCCGAGTCTGGGACCTCAAAAGCAATTCCGTAATCCGGGAGTTCCTCGCCCGCGAAGGCCC
>Ga0163144_10002546_pt1 | contig 41986 bp, 29 predicted proteins | sample OliLak19BULKMAT1_FD_123175 | JGI IMG/M metagenome (GOLD analysis project Ga0163144, IMG submission 123175) | Freshwater microbial mat bacterial communities from Lake Vanda, McMurdo Dry Valleys, Antarctica - Oligotrophic Lake LV.19.BULKMAT1 | ecosystem: Environmental > Aquatic > Freshwater >...
ACGCGGCATCGCACCAAGATGAACGGGAATATGGGCAGCCTGGGCAATCATCCGGCCTTGGGCATCGAAGACAGCACACGAGAAATCGCGGCGCTCCTTAATATTGGGCGATAGTGCGCTGCGCCCGAGGGCCGCGCCCATCTCTTCTGCGATCATTGTTGTGCGATGTCGGAAGACCTCCAGGTCAATTGGGTCTACCATCATACTGCCTTGCTAACGAATTTTCAACCAGGATAACAATTATGTAATTTGAACCTTGTATAATATATGGTAGCATAAAAACCCGCCGAAACGACGACGGGCAGCGATCGCAGAAGTGAGTCCCCAATGGACATGCGCGCACCATACCGAATTCTCCTCGTGGAGGACGATAACTACATTGCTAAGATCATCGGTCTTGGCATGCAGATGCTTGGGTTTCCCTACACGCTCGATCAAGCGAGTTCGGCTGAGGAAGGGCTGGATCTATGGGATGCCCAATCCTACGATATTGTCCTAACGGATTATAATCTGCGGGGCAAGAATGGCGTGAAGATGATTGATGAGTTGCGAAGGCAGGGTGCAGCAGTACCAATGGTACTCTTCACAGCCTACGACTCACCACAGATTCGGCGTGATGCTGAGGCAGTCCAGGTTAGCGCATTCCTCACCAAGCCATTTCTGATTGAAGAATTTGTTGGTGTAACGCGCCGTCTTCTGGTTCCTCGTGAGGCTGCAGTTGGTGCTGTTCATCCCGCGCCGTAGAGACGCAAAATCTTGCGTCTCTACGGCCCACCCATTGAGTCTCTACGGCCTTCGTTAATCAATCCTCCATTCCTGACCACAGGCCATCACACGTATTCCGTGTGCATCCCCACCCAACACGATCACCTCTGGTTGCCAGCTCCCATCGGCATTGCGATACTGGCGATAGGTTCCCCAGGCTCGCCCAGATGACCAGAACACCCGCGCTTCGTTCTGATCAACAGCCTCTGGCCGCAGATCGAAGGCCATCCAATTGGCTGATGCATCACTTGTGAAGCCAGTGAGTGCCGGTAGCAATGCCCAACTGGACATCGCACGGGCATAGTGATGCCCACATTCGACTTCGTCCCACGGGTTACGGCTTTCGCCATCGTGGCGTGCTCGTGCGGCGCGAACGAGTTTCAGCCCTGTTTCGGTTTCGCCAACATAGATCAGATGGGCGGCGACCTGATACTCACATCCCGTCCAGACTTCATCTGAATAGGGGAATGGGAAGCGTGGCCGCCCGCCCTGTGGCCAGGTACATAGCAACAAGCCCTGATCATCATTCAGAAGATAGGTGCGCTGGCAGTTGATGTGGGTGCGAAAGTTATCGCGGAAGTTGTTCTGAACGATTGCCAGTAGTGCGCTTCGTGCTTGCTCAGCTGGGACGAGATCGCCAAGCCCCAGAACGCAGGCATGCAGTTGCCCAAGCAGTTGGTCGGTCAGGCAGCCAGCGCCATGCTGATACGGCTGGGAGTCGACATCAGCGAGCCGTTGCTGGTAGTATGCGCCATTCCACAGCAATGTGTGGAGCTGAGGCGCGGCCCGTTCATAGGCCATTCGGCATTCAGAAGCAAAGGTTGTATCGCCCTGCACGATGGCTAATGCTTCGGCTGCCCGTAATGCGGCCAGATGATAGAAGCTACTCAGCGGGTTTGGCCCATAGAATTCAATATCATAGGTATTGTGCTGCCGCCCATCCAGCAGCCCATCGTTATCGGTATCCCATTGTGTGAGCGCAAACGCCATTGCCTGTTTGATCCCTGGCCAGATATCGGCGAGCCATGCCTGATCGCCACTCAAGCGCCATTCGCGGTATGCCCGAATGATTGAACCCATCTGGCCATCGACGGCTGCTTCTGGCTTCTGATCGCCCCAACCCCATTCAAATTGATCGCCAAATGTCTTGAAGGTACGGAAGGTCATATAGCCGCTTGGCTCTGTCTCAATCGTAAATTCGATTGTTCGCATGGAGCGTTCCAGCGATGGGAACAGAAATGCGGCGGTATAGGCATACGCCCAGACGTGGGTACAGCTGCCGGCACAACAACCACCATCATCAAAACAGCCTTCCCAGCCATAGAAGCGGCCATCCTCTAACCAGAAACAGGTCGTGCTGCGTACGACAACAATATTGGCAGATATGGCATCGATCACCTCTGGTGGCAGCGTACTGCCGAACAGCGCCTGATGGAAGCTACGGGTGGTGCTTTCGAGCCGGGGCATATTCTCGGCCACATAGCGAGCCGTTTCCCAGGATGATGCGAAGTGAGTAGCATATTGGTTGCGCAGTGGCGTGCCCTGCTGTTTCTCCCATCCAGGGGCGCGATTGGGAAAATGCCATGTCAGAATGAAGCGATAGCGGCCCTGTTCGCCAGGTGAGAGCGTATCGACAACCCCAAGCGAGCCGGTGTCGCTCAGGCCATCTTCACTGACGCTTTCGTAGCCAAGATCGGTCAGCGCGCCATCATCACTAAGATCATCCCAGAATTCACGCACATAATCGTACCAGGCACCACGCAACCAGGCCCGTTTGATCGTAACGAATGGATGGGTTGTTGTGAGGCTCACATCGCCATAATGAATATCATCTGGCGCATAGCGCTCGGAGGTCATGTGTAGCCCGGCCAGATGTTCCTCGGTACGGGCCACATTGCGGTTCTGGCCAACGCCACCGCCGCTCAGGTTCTGGTAGCGATCCCGCCCAATCCCGCCAACCGGGTTGGCAAGTGAGCCGACCAGGGTGATTTGAGCGCGTTCATCGCTGCAATTCGTAACACGATAGGTCAAAATTGCACAGGGAATACCCGAATCCTGTGGATTGAGCGGGATGAGTGGCGTGAAGGCTTCGATCTCAACATCAAGCGGCAGATCGGGATCAGTAAGTGCGATAGTGGCAAAGGGGTAGGCACCGGTGAAGGTCGCTGCAGCCATGCGCGGTAGGCCGGCACCCGTCGAGGGATGGTAGCCATGCGATTCGCGGTGCGGTGCCAGGAGTGGACCTTCCAGGACGCGCAGGATCGGCTCGTTACCGCCGATCTGAGCGCGCAGCATAAAAAACGTGTTTGGCAACGTAGTACCTTTACTGGCCCGGTTATAGATCTCCCAATCGCAGAGTTGGCCGCGCCCGCCAATTGAAACATTGCCAGTGCCAATACCACCAAGTGGCATGGCAATCGAGCTTAGGTTTCGGCCAGTGAATGTTCGGTGCCCGCGTAATGTTGAAGATACTGCCACGCATGTGCTCCTTTGCTTATACGGGACACGGCGCAATATCATGCGCCTGTACAACATTTTCGCGCTGAATGCAGTGGCAGTCAAGCGTACTCACTCACCCAACGCTCTATTTATGCGCTTGCGTCGCTGCCACGAGATCGGGTACAATGGAGGTAATGTCTATTGGTAGCGACCTCTTCCATTTCGGGCGCGCAGATGCCACGCTCGTCCGCCCGCCGCAGCAACCGAGGGATCATGTCGATAGCCGAACTCCCCCCGCAGACTGCTACGCCTTCTGCCCGCTCAATCCCAATGGCGGAGGCATCACGCCGAACGATCACGCTTGAACAGGGCCTGTATTGTGGCCTGTTCCTGCTCTCGATCCTGTCGCATCTGCTCATGTTGGACAATCGTGCGCTGCATCACGATGAAACGCTGCACGCGGCCTTTTCATACTATGTGATGTCGGGCAAGGGTTTTGTTCATGACCCACTGCTGCATGGGCCGTTTCTCTATTTCTGGGGCGCGCTGATCTATTTCCTGTTTGGCGATAGTAACTATACGGCCCGGCTTGGTGCGGCCTTATTTGGCAGTGTTCTAACGGTATTGCCCTATTTGCTACGGCGCGAGCTTGGCCGCTCGACTGCGCTGATCGCATCGACGGCACTGTTGATCTCGCCAGTGGTTCTGTATGTTGGCCGCTTCATTCGCCACGATATCTATGCTGTCACATTTGAACTCCTGGTGTTCATATGTGTTGTTCGCTATGCATCAACCCGCCAGGCACGCTGGCTGTTTATTGGTGCAGCGGCACTGGCACTGATGTTTACGACGCTAGAAACATTCTTTCTATATCTGGCGATCTTCCTACCGGTGCTGCTTGGCCTGTTCTTCTATAAGGTCTGGCGGCCCGGTGCTGCGCTTGTGGCTGGCCTTGGCATCGCCATCGCACTGCTGGTGTTCGTGTTACCTGGCCATCCAGAACGGCCGTACCCAACCAGCGATACGGTGAATCGGGCGAATGGCCCGTATATTTGCCCAGATAGTGCGAACCTCTACCCACCCGATAACCCGATGAAGATCGACCGGCCAGGCCCGATTTTTGGCCTACCACCGCTCGCAACCGCCGATAATGCGTTTGCGCTGTGTGTACGCCACCAACCAGATAATAATCTTGGCGCGTATCTGATCAAATTGGGGCAGTTCTTTGGGCACCCATCGCTCATAATCAGCATGGTACTCACCCTTGGCACGCTGATCGCCCTGTATGTGTTAATCTGGCGAAGGCGCGATACAGATGAGAATACTGCCTGGCAGCGTGCCCGTGCAACCAATGATAGCACACTTGATGCATTCGCCAGCCTGGCCTATGATCGCCGTTGGCTGATTGCACTCGGGTTGTTCTTTGGATTATATGCGCTGATCTTTTCCTCGTTTCTGACAAACCCGGTTGGTATTATTAGCGGAACCACCGGCTCATTGCTGTACTGGATGGCCCAGCACGAGGTTGAGCGTGGCGCACAACCACGGCACTTCTACCTGGTTCTGCTCTCGATCTACGAACCACTCATGCTGCTGTGGGCAACCATCGGCCTTGCGATGGTCGGACGCATGGGTTGGGTACGCATCCGAGCAGCTTTTGCGGAATCGAGAATGCCAGCAAAGAGTAAAGACCTTGATGCGGCACCTCCTCCCTCACCCCTGCTGCGCTGCCCCTCTCCCAATGGGCGAGAGGCCAGGGGTGAGGGAACAGCTCCGATCAACAGCAACGAGTCTGTTTCTGACGATACGCCCCAAGCAACGGTTTGGAATATGCAATCGAGCCAACCCATCGATTGGACGTTTGCGCTCCCAGCATTATTGGCCTGGTGGTTGATTGCAACCCTGTTCCTGTATTCGTGGGCTGGCGAAAAGATGCCATGGCTGACGATTCATCTGGCACTGCCATTGACCCTGATGGGTAGCTGGGCACTTGCACAAACGATGAACTGGTGGCGCACTGCCGACCCAAATGCGCCAGCGCTACCAGCCTCACAGCGCAGTGCATTGATCACCTACCTGGGTATTTTCGGGGTGATCGCCGTGTTGTGCTTCCTGCTGCTGGCCCTTTCGATTCGTACTGGCGGAGCACAGCTCGCCTATATTCCCTGGTTCCCACTGATCGGGCTAGGCCTGATCACCCTGCTCACCATTGGCGGCAGTGTCCTGATGGGCCGACGCTGGGCAATTGGTGCATTGGCCCTGGCAATAACGATTGTTGGCGCAAGTTATAGCCTGCGCAGTGCATTCCAGCTCAACTTTCGCTGGGGCGATGTGCCGCGCGAGATGATGATCTACACCCAAACCTCGCCAGATGTTATGCGGGTGATTGATCGCCTGGAACAAGCCTCGCGGCGGCGTGGTGGCGCGATGGATATGCCAATCTGGTACGACAACGAGACCGTCTGGGATTGGTATATGCGCCGTTTCACGCGTGCAACCGAACAGCCGGCTGGCGTGATTCCAACCCCTCCCGATGAGGTGATGGCCATGCTGATTATGGAAGAGAATCTTAACGATCAGAATCGCCAGAGTTTTGCTGGATTCCGCGTCCAGCGCTACCCATTACGTTGGTGGTTCCCAGAAGAGGCCATGTATCGGCTGCCAAGCGATTGGATGACCCGCCCTGTGACGCCGGAATCAGCACTGTTGATGCGCATGCTGCGAACGCCATTCGATGGCAACACCGCAAGCCAGTATTGGGATTACATTCTGTTTCGCAATCTGCCTGCCCCACTTGGATCAAGCGATTTTGTTCTGGCAATTCGACCAGCCCTGGCCGATGAGCTTGGCTTCGGTATCGGGGAACAAAAATAATTTTATACGCCCGAACCTATTTCATATGGAGAGCATATGGCAGTTATCCCACGCCAACGAGAATATGCTGCACCTGATACACTAGGTCGTTCATTGGATCTGACGCGCCTCAATATTGAGCTGCTTTCCTTTGTGGCGATTGTTGCGTTGAGCATTATTGCCCATCTGTACGGCCTCGGGAAGATGGCGCTACACCATGATGAATCCATCCATGCCTGGATGAGCTGGAAGTTTTTCGTCGGTGCTGGCGGGTTCACCTGTGTTGGCGGTCGGCCAGCCAATACCTATTGCTATGAACCAACCTATCATGGCCCATCGCTGTATATATTCACCCTGATCAGCTATTTCTTGTTTGGTGATGGCGATTGGCAGGCGCGCCTGCCACAGGCGCTAGCCGGAATTGGCATGGTTGCCTCGGTATGGATGCTGCGGCCATACCTTGGCACGCGAGGAACGCTTGTTGCTGCGGTATTACTGGCATTTGCGCCCTCACTGCTGTACTACACCCGCTTTGCCCGCCACGATGGCCTAATCCTGCTGTGGACGCTGTGGATGGTGATTGGTTTCTTCCGCTATCTCGATAGTGGCAAGGCCAGTTTTCTGGTATTACTCGCCGCCGGAATATCGCTGGCGATTGCGACCCACGAACTGTACTATATTCTATTCTTCATCTTCGGATGGTTTGTGATCATTCGGCTGGCCTACGAACGCCTCCCGATTCGCACCGTCACCATCGCACTACTGGTGATCCTTGGTGCCTCCTTTCTTGTTGAACTATGGAACCCACGGATCACAACGAACCTGAGAGCTGGTGGCATGGCGCTCCTGTTCATTGCGGTATCCGCAACCGCGCTGCTGATGACCCGTGTGTGGGAAGAAACATCCATCCTTTCACAGCGCTTTAGCGAGCTGTGGCATGAACGGCGTAGTACCCTATGGGCCGCGCTCACCGTGCTGATTGCCATCTATGTTCTGTTCTATAGCACCTTCTTTGCCGATCCGCAGAGCCTGCTTTCTGGATTGTATGCCGGGCTATCCTATTGGCTTGGATCGCAGCAGGAAGCTGCCCGTGGCGATCAGCCCTGGTACTATCATCTGATGCTGATGTCGATCTACGAACCGCTAGCATTGTTTGGTGGCTTCGGGGCCGTGATCTACCTGTTCACCAGAGGCATTCGCTTGCCGATTCGTAAGCAGCAGATCGCCAGCAAGGCAAAGAATAAAGTTCAGGCCCATGATGAAGCGATCGGCAGCAAACAACTCTCATTCGATGATCAACTCGACGAGCAGCTAAACGATCAATTGATCAGCGACGAAACACAGCTCTCGGATGATGAACAACATGGCCTGAATGGATCGCTGAATGCCGATAGCACCCAATTGCCAGATGCACCCGATGCCCGACCGTTGGCGCGAGTGGCTATGTTCCCGTTGTTCCTGGCATTCTGGTTTCTCAGTTCGCTGGTCACATTCTCGTGGGCTGGCGAAAAAATGCCCTGGCTAGTAACACATATCGCACTCCCTGGCAATCTGCTGATCGCATGGGCAATTGGCCAACTGATCGAGACGGTTCGTTGGCGTGAACTGCGACAGACGCGGATTGCGCTGGTTCCGCCATTCCTTGTGATCATGATAGTCGCCCTGGGGGTCGCCTACTGGCGGATCAGTAGCTCCGCCGCCAGCCAGGCAGGTCAATCATCGCTACTCCAGGGTCTGGTTCCACTTGCTGTTGGTGGCGCGCTGCTCTTCGCAATCCTCACAATTGGCCAACGAGCTGGGTGGCGTGCAACTGCCGCAATCGCTGGTTTAACCATCTCGGCGCTGATGGGCATGTATATGATCCGTGCGACCTGGATGGTTGTGTATGATCACCCGGATACACCGGTTGAGCCGCTTGTGTATGTGCAGAGTTCGCCAGATGTGCCATTAATTGTCAAGAATGTCCGCGAATTGGCGATCAACCAGACGCGCAATAACCGTAGTGCAAACGATCCAATTGGCGGGTTGACGATGCCGGTGATCATGGATGCTGGCGACCCAGCCCGCGATGGTGAGGGCAGCCTGGCTTGGCCATATCAATGGTATCTGCGTGATTTCAAGCGCCTGGAGAATCGCAACGCCGATTTCTTCCGTAACGCTACACCCGAATCATTTATTGTCGATCCCGTTCAGCCGGGTGCAGATAAGGCCCTGGTACCGGTGGTACTGGTCTCGAAGGGCACGCTCAACGAAACTGCCCGTTCGGCACTCGATGCGAATTATGTGAAGCGCTATGACTCGAAGTTGAACTGGTGGTTTCCAGAGGGCTACAAATGCGATCCCGATTCACCGGGATATAAGCGCTTCTACTATAGCACCGCGATGGTTGCCGATGCCTTCAAGGATTGCCCAAATATTGATGTCACCAAGATTCACAATATCTTCGCGCCATTGCTGTGGCCATTGGATGGTTCACACTGGGGCAATACCTGGAAGTATCTGCTGTACCGAGAACTGCCCGAGCCATTGCGCCTCGATGGCCGTGAGATGGAAGTGTGGGTGCGCCGTGATCTTGCGCCGGTTGGTGGAACCAATGGCGGCGTTACTGCGAGTGGCCCACTCAAATTGGTTGCACAGCAGAGTTTTGGCAGCCAGGGCCAGGCTGCTGGCCAGTTTAATGGTGCCAGTGCAGCAGCTGTCGATAGCCAGGGCAACCTGTATATTGCCGATACGCTCAATCATCGGATCGAAGTTCTGAGTTCCGATGGCAAACCGATTCGGACGATTGGTGCATTTGGCAGTGGCAATGGGCAATTCTTTGAGCCGCGTGGTGTGGCTGTCGATAGCAATGGCAATCTGTATGTCGCCGACACCTGGAATGCGCGGGTGGTCAAATTCGACTCAAGTGGAAAATTTCTGAAGAGCTGGGGCGCAGGCAAGCAAGATTTTGGTGGCGGGCGGCGAGCTAGCCCAACCGATGGCAGTGCCGCAGAGAACCAGGCCCAACCGCTTGGATTCTTCGGCCCGCGTGGCATCGCCGTCGATAGCCAGGGTAATGTATACCTTGCCGATACAGGCAACAAACGGATCGTCGTCACCGATAGCGAGGGCAACTACCGCTACCAATGGGGCGCATTCGGTTCGGCGGCTGGCCAGTTCAGCGAACCAATTGGCGTTGCAGTGGACGACAATAATGTGTATGTTGCCGATACCTGGAATGGCCGTGTACAGGCCTTTGCCCGCGATGAACAGGGGCAGGCAAAACCAGATCCAATCGCAACCTGGCGTGTTGCTGGTTGGCTCCCACAGACCTATGATGATCCATTCATTGCCGTAAGCAATGGGCAAGTAGCGATCAGCATTCCGGGTACGAATACCATGCTGCTGACCGATGCAGCCGGCCAGGAATTATTGCGCTGGGGTGGGGCAGGTAGTGATTTTGCCTCGCTCAAGCTACCGAGTGGCCTGGCATTTGCGCCAGATGGCACGCTGTTCGTCGTTGATCGCGGCAATAGCCGGATCATGCATTTCAAGCTGCCGTTGGTGGAGGCGAATCCATAAGAAACATCCCGCCGATCTCGTACGGACGCGATCTATCGCGTCCGTACACATTTCTTAGATTCCCCGATACTCAAGCACCGTCACACTCTCAATATGCGGTGTTTGCGGGAACAGATCGACTGGCGTGACCCGCAAAACGGCATAGCCCCCCTCAACCAGTACCCGCAGATCACGGGCTAATGTCGCTGGTTGGCACGAGACATACACGATACGCCGTGGCTGCAATCGCAATAACTCATCGAGTGCCGATGGATGGCAGCCGCGCCGTGGTGGAACGAGGACTACTGCATCGACGCGATCCTCGACTTCGGCCAATGCCTGCTCGACATGACCAGCCCAGAATTCGACATTGGTGATGCCATTCAGCTCGGCAGCCGCAATCGCATCCTCAACCGCACCACCACCAGCTTCGACCCCGATCACGCTTGCTGCGCGGGCCGCCAGTGGCAACGCAAAGGCTCCTGCACCACAGAACAGATCGAGCAATCGCTCGGTTCCCTGTAGTGCCAAACCCTCCTGAACCAGGCCGAGCAACGCCCTAGCCGCCGCAAGATTGACCTGAAAGAAGGTTGTTGGGCGCAGCAGAAATGTAATCCCATCGAGATCTTCGGTCAGCCGATCAGCACCCATCGCAATTGATAGCTGTGGGCCAACCAGCACACCCGCCAGTGCTTGGCAGCGTGCCCGCCAGCGGGCTGCCGTCAGCCGCAGATCATCACGGCCATCAAGCCCTGCCAGCGTGTAGCCATCAGTTTCGCTCACGCGCAATAACACTTCAAACAACTCATGCACCGGTTCAATCGCCAGGGCACCAGGCAACGCGGCCAGTGCATTATTGAGCGCTGGGTAGAGCAGCGGATCGATCGTTGCTGGCTGAATGGCATTCGATGATGCCACATGGTAGCCGACGATCAGCCCATCGCTATGCAGCCGGGCAGTAGTTCGATAGCCCCAGGGTGCCGAAACCGCCAATGTTTGATCGACTGGAATATCGCGTAATCCCGCAATCTTGGCAAGCTGTTCAATCAGTATCTGGCGTTTGTAGCGCAGTTGCGCATCATACGCGATATGCTGCCAGGGCATATGGCCGGCATAGGGATCGCGTGGCGGAATGCGATCCGGCGATGCATTCAGAATATCGACAACATCGCCGCGAGCATAATTGACCCGCCGTTCACGCAGCACAACCCGAACATGCTCGCCTGGCAACCCACCACCAGCAAACACAACCCGCTCATCCCAGCGCCCAACACCCTCGCCACCCTGGGCGATCCCATCGATTACCATGTCTACTGTATCTGGCCAATCCAACAGATCTTCCTCACAATCATCTCGCCATACACCTGACTGCGTACGGACGCGATGTATCGCGTCCCTGCAGGTTTCATTGTGCGATGAGTTTAGGCAAATTCCTTCGCACCAATATCATCGCGGAACGCTCGCCCGGCGAACTGAACTCGCTCGGCATTCACAAGCGCCCGCCCACGCGCCCCGGCCAGCGTCGCACCCTGGGCCACAATCGTCAGCACCAAACCGCCAGTCGAATGCAACCCACCAGTCGAAAGGCCCGTCATCCCAAACAAGCGCCCAAGCGTCTGGTTCAGGTTGGCCCGATTCTGTTGGGGTGTGTAGGTTAACACCGCACCAGGATGGGCCGTTGAACTATGAAAGGCCAACACTCCTTCATCAAGATCTTCAAGCCCCTGGACAAAGCCACCATAGGCAAATGAGATCGGGTAGCCCCGAGCAAACAATCCCAACCCGACATTGGGGGTCGGGCTCCATACCGGTGGCGGGCGCTCATGCAGCCGTTGGGTAAACATAGCCTGGATCCAGGGCATCAGATCATCCTCAAGGCGCGGCAGCACAACCTGAGCCTCACCCTCGCGCAGCGCATAGCGCAACCCGATTGCACGCGGCCCATCGGGAGCAATGATACAATCGATACCCAAAATGCCCCAACTGGGCAGCCCATCGTGTGCCAGGCCATCCACAAATGGCTGTAGAAACTTGCGCTGCAGATATTCCGCCAACTGGCGCGAAAAATTCGAACTGCTTGTGTGGGCACCAACACCAACAGCAATTGGCGCGGTATCGCTTGGTTCAGCCCGATCATATAATCGCACCGGCAACAGCGGCACCGCAGTCCGCCCATCGGTAAACGCCGAAAGCGCCACCCGTGCTCCCGGCAGAAACGCCTCGATCACCACCCCGCTCTGGTTGGAATCGAGTGGGCGTGCGGCAAACAGGGTTCGCAATCCTTCCAGCGCCGCATAGCGATCAATATACACCTGTTCTCCGCCGGATGAGTGATCGGCCTTGATCATTACCGGCAGCGGCTGCGATGCCAGGAATTTCTCGGCTGTTGTGAGATCATTGAATGGCCGGCCAGGCGCGGTTGGGATGCGGTGGCGTAGCATAAACTCCTTGGCCTGGCAGCGACTTTGCTCAAGCGCAACCGTTCGCTGTGGCGGCCCACACACACCTACCTGAAGCGATAGCGTTTCATCAACGAGGCCAGCCTGAAGCGATGTGCTATTGGTTGGGAACACAAGATCAAACTGTTCATCGAAACACCAACGGGCAATCCCGATTGAATCCTGTTGATCAAGATCGGCGTGTAACGCCAATTGAGCCGTTCCGCCATTTCCTGGCGCACAAACGACCTCCTGAACCAAGGAACTATTCAGCAGTTTCCATGTCATCACATGGGCGCGGCCATCATTCCCAAGAATAAGTACTTTCATAGAAACCCAGATCGTGTACCGGATGCCCAATGCTTTGCCAGATACCCGATGCTTTGCCAGACGCTCCACCAGGGCATCTTTACCAGGGACGGTGCTTCTGACTCCTGACTCCTGATTCTACGTCGCCCGGCCCTCACGTTCTGCAAACAACCGATAATCGATCATCGGGAATGGATTATCGAGCGCGTTATACTGTTCTGCCAAAGAACGCGCCTCGATCAGATTGCGACCCTCTAGCGCAGCAACAAGCCGTTGGAAACGGGCCAGATGCTCGGCAAACCGCCCCTCGCTATACTCGCGCGCCTGGCCGGTAGCAATCAGAAATGGCCAATCGCTCGATTGAAGCAATACTAACTCACGGGCACACTGGGCCAGCACAAAGGCGATATTCTCACCAGCACGCGGGAATTCGGCAACCAGGCGCTCCATCGTGCGCTCGGCACCATGGATGAGCGGCCAAACCCATTCATTATCGGCATTCTGCCAGGTATAGTGGGTTCCACCAGAACCCCACGATCCCTCCGGCAACATCATCGCAACTGTCGGCGGGTGAGCAGCCAGATACTCACTGGCAGTGGTCAGATCAACCACCTCGCTCTGAGCCAAACCACGCAGCACACCCTTCAACCAGGCGATGCCCTCATACCACCAATGGCCAAACAACTCGGTATCGTAGTTCGATGCGATCAGCCCATGGCTGCCCGTAGCAGTCTCATAATCGGTGAGCAATTCTTCCACCAGGCCAACAAAATGCGCCGCATGGCTGGCCACCCGTTCCTCGGCCCAATCTGGGTGCCAATAATCCTTCTCACCAAGATCGACGCCCGGCCCGGTGACACGCCAGTATTGCAAGCCACTGAAGCTATCCTTCTTATGGAACTCACGGTAGTTTGGATCGCCAGGGTAGCCATGCGCCCCCGACCAAACCTGGCTGCCGGTGCGATCATTACGACCAATCACCGCAACTGGCGCACTAGCAACAGTATAGGGTTGGTAGGTTGTGCGCGAGCTTGGTTCAACAAAATCTTCGGCAGGTGCAACATATTTGCGGCGAATAGCTGCATATGGCCCGACTGCATCATCGGTTGCTTTGCCAACTGGACGCCCGCCCTCAACCAGATGTGTTTCGGAGAAGAAGCAGCCAATGCCCTGGGCCGCCAAAAATTCCTCGACGCCTGGCTTCTGCATGCCACTGCGCTCTTCAATAAATGCCGGGCGATAGGCGCATTCCGGCAGCCAGATCGCCCGTGGGCGGCGACCGAAATGGCGCTCATATGAATCGATGCCTGTGGCAAGCTGCGCATAGATCGTCGAATCGCGGGCCAGCAATGGCGTGTAGCAATGGGTTGCCATGCTTGTGATGATCTCGATCGCGCCAACATCCTGGAGCTTGCGAAAGGCACCAATAATATCGTGCCCGAAGCGTTCGCTAAACGAACGCAATGTAGCGGCATACCAATCGCGATACCAGCGGGCTAGGAACAATCGATGCGGATCGGGAAGATCCTTTGCTGCCGATTCGGAAGGAATGGGCGACTCGTCATCAGCATCTGCTTCGTCGATTGTCTCAGTTTCTTCCGCCTCATCCAGGGGCCGGTCGCCAGCAATTGGCTTCACCAGAGCAGCAGTATCCTGCTCCTCGCGCTCGGTCAATTCTTCAACAGCTTCTGCAGTTCGTTGAGCAACCGGCAGATCCAGCGTTGCAACACGTTCGGCTTCAATAGTGGCAGCGGCAGCATCCGCAAGCGCTACGGCCTGATCAGGTGCCGCATCAGGGGCGGCGGCAACTTCAGCAACCGCTTCCAGCCGCGCAATATCTTTATCGGCGGCGGCGATCTTCTCCAGCAGATATTCCTGGAAATGCTGGATAATCTCCGCATCGGCGAGTTGCTCAGCTAAAATCGGAGTAATACCAATCGTCAGTTTTGGAACCAACCCCTCTTCAACAAGATCATACAATGCGTTAAGTAGTGGAATGTACGTTTCGGCAGCGGCCTCGTGCAGCCACTCCTCACCATGCGGCCAACGGCCAGCCTGCCGACAGTAGGGGATGTGGCTATGGAGAACGAATGTAAACGCACCAACTTTTCGCATAGTTCACCTAACGCTCAACAATGCGGGTAAGAATGCCATTATAGTAGCATTCTGGATTCGGTGCTTGGCTTATCACCTGTATTTGGTAATCACTGATCAGGCAAATGGGTAGATCGTTGGTGTGATCACCAATTCTGGGACGCACGCACGTGGCGGCAGCATGGCAATGAACAGAACGGCAGCAGCAATATCTTCTGGCTGCAGAATACGCGCACGGGCCTCATCACTCACCTTCACTGGCCTTCGATCCAGCAATGGCGTATTCGTTTCCCCTGGCGCAAGCAGTGTCGCCCGAATGCCATTGGCGGATTCTTCAAGATTGATCGATGCATTGAGTGCCGAAAGCGCATGTTTGGAAGCATTATAGGCAGCACCAGCAAGGGCACTTGGGCGAATCCCTGCAATCGAGGAGATATTGATGATCAACCCATTGCCACGATGACGCATCGATGGCAGCAGTGCATGCACCAGATTAAATGGGCCTGTTGCATTGACGGCAACCAGCGCATCCCAATCGGCTGGATCCAGATCGGCCAGTTTGCGGGCAACGATATTTGCACCAGCATTATTCACCAGAATATCGACAGGGCCACAGGCCGCCTCAACCCGCTCGATCAGCAGCCCAACTTGATCCCGATCTGTCACATCGGCAACCTGCCAGCGAACAAGCGGGCCCTGCATGATCGAAGCGGCCACCTCGCGCAGTGGTTCCTCCCGTCGGCCAACCACCATCACCTGCGCTCCAGCATTGGCCAGAACCTGCGCGATTGCAGCCCCAACGCCCGTCCCGCCGCCAGTAACCAGTGCAACCATTCCATCAAGCGACATGAGGTAATCCTTTCTTATAGTAATCCTACTACATATGTAAAAAAGAGGAAGGGAGTTTTCTCGGGGCTGTGCCCCTAACCCCCCGCTTTCCGTTCGCACGATCACCATCCATATCAGAATTCAGACTTCCGACTCCTGAATCCTTGCTTCTCAGCCGCCCTCTGTAATGATCCAACCAAAACTTTCCACACTTGTTCCACCGGCCACCCGCCGCCTCGGCAGCGTCATTGGATCACTATAATTGTTATCCCAGCGGGTTGTGACCGCAAAGGCGAAACTGGCTGCTCGCACCTGCTCGACAACCGTAGCATCGTAATCGCCAACTGGGTAGCAGAAACTTACAATATTCACACCAAGCGCTCGCTCAAGATCCTGCTTCGATTGGGTGATCTGCCGAACCATTTCAGGCAGATCAAGGCGTGTCAGCATGAAATGATCAAGCGTGTGTGAGCCAATTTCCATACCAGTATCACGCAGCACGGCCAGTTGATCCCAGTTCATGTATGGTGGCTGCCCAACGAAACTATTGACAATATAGAAGGTTGCGGTAAACCCATAGCGTTGCAGGATTGGCAGTGCCGCACTATAGGCATCGGCATAGCCATCATCGAATGTGATGCCAATTGGCTTTGGTGGGCATGCGAGTTCGTGGCGAACACAGCGCAGCAGCATATCGGCCCGAATACCCGTATAGCCATTGCTTGCCAGCCAGGCCATATGTTGCTCGAACAGCTCTGGCGTCACCGAAAGCTCATAGCCGAGTGGATCAATCGATGGATCAACAGTTCGAATATAGTGATACATCAGTATAATCGGCGCTATCACCACAGATGAATCGATAGGGCCATTCTGCACACTTGGCGGTGCCGATCCTGGCACAGGTTGTATCGGCGCAGATGAACCAGACAGCACTGCTGTCGGCACAATCGGAATGAGTGTTGGCAATAGTCCCACAGGAGCAGGAGCAATTGGAGTGCTAGGTTGATCTATACTGGCCAGCACCGTTTCAGGCGCTAGCGTCACCGTCGCTCCGAGCGGCAGCTCGCCAGATGATGAAGGAACAACTCCAATGCCGGGCTGATCTACACGAGCATTCGCAACTGCAATACGTCGGATCGCCGCCACCCGTGGATCAGTCAGTGTTGTTGCGCAGGGCAGTGCCCCACCAATAATCAGCAACAACAGCGCAACAAGAAAATCACGGCCAAGCAACAGCTTTGGAGCGGCAAGCGTGCGAGGAAGGGTGCGAGATCGAAGTTTTGAACGCCGCATAGATGATCCTGTTATTGCCATCATATAGCTGAATTATGATTGGTTCGTTTTTCGCGGGAACCATTCCCTCACCCGGCTGCGCCGCCGGCCGGAGGTGAGGGCGGCCAGACGCTTCACCGCAGCGTCTCTACTGTGGCTATTCTGACTCCTGCATACTCTGTCTCGTCGGCGCATTATACCGCTGTTGTTGGCGGCTGTCAGGATCTCCCGCTGAATGCGTACCGCAACAAAACCTTGCCCGAACCGCTCACTGTATGGTCTTGACCATCCCCGGCATTCCATAGTATTCTCGACATGATTGCCCCGGTGGTGTAGTTCTAACTGCGCGCCGGGGCATGCCATCCGATGATTGCTTCGGTAGTATGGCAAGAGGTTCACGATGACATCGGCAGACGGCGTCCATGCTCATGAGCGGCCATCCTTGAATGGCACAAATAGTACAACTAGCATCCATGGCACGAATGCTCTGGATGTTCTGCTGATTCGAGTTGAGCACGAATTGTATGCCATTCCATCATCGAGTGTGCGTGAGGTTGCACGATATCGAACCATTACACCGGTTCCAGGCGCACCGCGTAGCCTGCCAGGCATTATTAGCCAGCGCGGCACGATTCTGGCGGTGGTCGATCTGCGGCTCACCCTCGATCTTGGGCTGGCCGATGTCACCCGCGCATCACGGCTGGTGATCGTCTCGCACCAGGAGATCGATATGGCATTGCTCGTCGATGCTGTTCTCGATCTTGCATCAATTCCTGGCGATCAGATCGAACTTGTGCCAGCAGCACTCGATCCCGCTCGCGCCCGATTCTTGAGCGGCATCGTTCAGATTGATGGTGAACCAATGGCGCTGCTTGATCTTGGCGAACTCATAAATAGCCTGCGCGAGTGGTCGTGAGGTCGCAATGATTGTGCTGATAAGTACTGCAACTCGGCGCTATGCCATCCGGCGTGATGATCTCACATCAATGCAGGTTGTTGCAACGGATCAGGATCTTGCATCACTGAGCACAGCAGAACGCCCTGCGATTCCTATCGATCTTGGTGCGCTTCTCGATCCCGCAGATCGATCAGCACCCGGGCGCAAACACGGGCTGGTAGTTCCACTGCGCCGCCGCCCAATTGTATTTCTTGTCGAACGTGTAGAACAATCAATCGAACAGGCAACGATCCGTCCGCTACCAACGCTCATTTCTGGCTGCCTACGCGATATCTGGGCGATTGGCGTGTTAGATTTCGATGATCAACTGATAATCCTTCTCGATCTGCGGGCAGTTGCGCGCAGCAGCATGGCACAGCGGCCTGTGGCCACCCGATAGGAGCAACCGTTATTATGCGGCAATTCGTTCGTAGCTCACGGTTCTTGGGGCTGGCAGCCGATCTACAAGGCAGCGAGACAGATCGCGCGCGGTTGCTTGTACGCCTTGCACTCGCATTCGCCGGGGCTGTCACAATCGGAGCGATTCTGTTTGCCATTCTGTCACTGATCGGCATCATGCCAAGCAGCCTGGTTGCCACAACCATCCCCATTATTCTGATTGTGGTTATCATCGCTGGTGCAACGGCAATGGCTGTTCGTATGGGCAGCAACGAACTGGCAACCAGCGTCTTTCTGTATGGAACGCTGGTGTTTGTGGCAGCCCTCAACTATATGGCAGGCGGGATCACCGGGCCAGCCATTATCGGCTATTCCTTCCCGATTGTTGCAGCAGGCATGTTTGGCCGATCCGGCGATGTTGTGCGGCTGTTCATACTAGGGATTATCTTCTATTTAATTGCCGCGATCGGCGAGGCTTCCGGGTTGATTGTGCCCCTGAATATCACCGATGGAACTATACGCCTGATCTCATTCGCTATCTTTCTGGTTGCTTCGACTGGCCTGATTGGCTATCTGGCGCTGATCTGGTCGAGCAGCACGGCCCGATTTGTCGCTCAACGTGAAGCACAGGCCGAAGAACTGTTCCGCACCAACCAGCGGCTGATGGAGAAGAATATTCAGCAGGTTGAACTCGGCAGCGATCTGGCCCAATCGGCCAGCGAATTGTTGAGTTCTTCCCACGAACAGGCCGGTGGCGCAACCCAACAGGCCAGCGCCGTTTCAGAGGTTAGCACGACAATCGAGGAACTTGGTTCGACAGCTCGCCAGATCGCCTTAGCAGCCGAACAGGTTGCCGAGGCATCACAGCGCACACTGGAAAACCTGAGTGAAGGCCAGGATGCCGTTGACCGGAGCATCCAGGCGATGGATCGGATTCGCTCGCGCATGCAGGATGTTTCGGCGCGGGTGCTCAATCTGGGTGAGCGCTCGCAGCAGATTGGCGAGATTATTGATCTGATCAACGACCTCTCCGATGAAACACATCTGCTGGCGCTGAATGCTGCCATCGAAGCGGCTGGTGCTGGTGAACATGGCCGCCGTTTCGCTGTTGTCGCAGCAGAAGTGAAGAGCCTGGCTAATCGCGCCCTGGCCGCCGCCAAAGAGGTCAAGGGCGTGATCGCCGAAATCCAGAAGGCAACCAATTCGGCGGTTCTGGCAGCAGAAGAAGGTGGCAAGGAAGTTGAGCGTGGCGTTGAGCTGGCCCATAGCGCTGGCGAAGTGATGAATGAGATTGTAATGGTCGCCGAGCGAACCGCCCAGAGCGGATCGGAGATCAGCCTCGCAACGGCCCAACAGCAAAGCGCCAGCGAACAGGTCGTCGAGACGATGCGCGAGATCGCCGATGTTGCCCGCCGTACCGCTGCTGGTGCTCGCCAAGTACAGGATTCAGCCCAACGCCTGACGGCAATCGCCAATCGGTTGCATGGCCTCTCGGCTACCGATTCTGGACAACGGCGTTAACACATGGATCTGACGACCTTCTATATTCAGTTCCGCGACGAGACTGTCGAGAATTTGCGCGCCCTCAACGATGGGCTGGTTGCTCTTGAGGCTGGCCTGGAAGGGGAGCAGCGCAAATCAACGATTGATGCAGTCTTCCGGGCGATGCATACGATCAAAGGCTCCGCACGGCTGCTTGGGCTGGAACCAATCAGCCGCATTGCCCATACATGTGAATACATTCTTGGTGCTATACGCGAAGGCCAGCGAACACTCACCCGCACGCTCACCAATGATCTGTTACGCGGTGGCGATGCGATTATGGCTCTGGTGAATAATGTCGTTGATGGTGTACCGATCACAATTGATGCTGATGCACTGGCGCGTTCGCTTGGCCGCAATCTTAATCCAACAAATCCAGAGCAGGAGAACAAACCACAGGCAGATGACGAATCAGCGGAACAGCCAGCAGCAATTATTCAGACCCAGGAGGCGAATGCTAGCCCGGCTGCACCAGTCGAACCCATGCCCTTCAATACAGCACGCACCAATCGAGCCGCTGTTCGGCAAACGATTCGAGTGCGGGTGGATCGGCTGGATCGGCTGTTGAACCTGGCTGGTGAACTCAAAATCGGCGATCAGACAGATGCTGCACATTTGCAGAATCTAGCTGAACTGACGCACCTGATCAACCAGCAGAGCCGTTCGCTCATCTCGCTCGAACGTGAACTGAGCCGCATGCGCTTTTCGGCAACACAGCGCGAGGTGATCGACCGCTACCTCAATGATGCACTCACAACCGGCAAGCAGGCGAATACGCTAACACACGGAGTGCTGGAACGCTTCCGCCAGTATGCCAACCAGTCAACACAGATCGTTGAGGATCTGGAACAGGAAGTGATGGCCGCACGGCTGTTACAGATCGGTACACTATTCAGCAATCTGCCACGCGCCGTTCGTGAGCTCGCCCATGAGCTTGGTCGTGAGGTCGCACTGGAATTGCATGGCGAGGCAACTGAGTTAGACCGGAAGGCAATTGAGGCACTCAGTGATCCACTCACGCACCTGCTCCGCAATGCCATCGATCACGGAATTGAGCCACCAGATCAGCGGGAGCGCGCCGGAAAGCCACGCCAGGGCACCGTGACGATAACAGCACAGGCGTTAGGCACCTTCGCCCAGATTATAGTTCGCGATGATGGGCGCGGCATCGATCCACAACAAGCCCGCGCGGCAGCAATCCGAAAAGGCCTGCTGAGTAGTGAGGCTGTTGGCGTGCTGACCAACCAGGAAGCGATTGAGTTAGTGTTCATGCCAGGGTTCAGTACCGCCCGCATGATCACCGATGTTTCTGGGCGCGGCGTTGGGATGGATGTCGTTCGCACCAATATGATTGAACTCGGCGGCCAGGTTCAGATCGAATCGCAGCTTGGCAAGGGATCAACGATCACCCTGAACCTGCCACTCTCGCTTGTGACCACCCGTGTGCTGTTGGCCGAAGTTGGTGATCAATTATTCGGCCTACCAGCCTCTGGCTGCCATGGTGTCGTCTGGGTGCGGCCAGAGCGCGTTCGGACGATCGAAGGTCGGGCGATGTTGCCGCGCCCAGAGGGATTGACGCCACTCCTGCGGCTGGACGAACTCCTTGGCGTCGCTCATGCCCGCCATGTCCATGCTTCCCGAACACCGGCACTGCTGATCGGCACGGCAACGCGACCAATCGCCATGTTGGTGGATCGGCTGCTCGATGAGCGCGAAGTTGTGATCAAACCACTTGGCCCGCTGATGGAGCGCCAACGACGCTATAGTGGTGGGTTTCAGCTTGGCGATGGGCGGCTGATCCTGCTACTCAACCCACTGACAATCGCCCAGATGACGCGCGGGATGGCGTTGGCGGCTCCATCACAAGCCGATGTAATCCAGCGCCGCCAACGCCTGCTGGTTGCCGATGATTCATTTGCAACCCGCGAACTGATCCGCAGCATTCTCAGTTCGGCTGGTTACGATGTTGCAACAGCTGTTGATGGCATAGATGCTCTTGACAAACTACGCGCAGATCCCTACGATTTAGTGGTTACTGATGTGGAGATGCCACGCCTGGATGGATTTCAGCTCACCCAAAGTATCCGCACTGATCTGAACAAAACTGATCTCCCAGTCGTTATCATCACGAGCCTCGCTTCCGAAACCCACCGCCGCCGAGGGCTAGAAGCCGGCGCACAGGCCTATATTGTGAAAAGCCAGTTCAACCAGAGCAACCTGATTGATACGATCCGCCAGTTGCTTGGCGGCTAATTGAACCCTGAACAGGCCGAGCACCTGGGTTGGCCCTGTTGTCGGTTCACGATTGTCGCTCCGCTTTGCGGTCATGACTAAAGGATGTCGCCATGCCAGCCAAGATTCTGGTCGTCGATGATAGCCGCCTCGTCACGGATATTGTCAAAATGCGCCTTGAGATGTATCAATATCAGGTGCGCCTCGCTCATAGCGGTGAAGAAGCCCTGCTGCAGATTGAACAGGAAGTGCCTGATCTGCTTGTACTCGATCTGCATATGCCCGGAATCGATGGCTATGAGGTCTGTCGTCGGCTCCGCAATGACCCAGAGCTTGACGATCTACGCATTATTATGTTAACCTCAAGTGATGATAAGGGTGCTGCATTCGAGGCAGGTGTTGATGATTATCTCAACAAGGATCTCGATCTACTGAACTTACCAAATCGGGTGAAGCTTATTCTCGAAATGGATTAATCATGACTGCTCTGCCCATGTCGCGAGCGTTCTATGAATAATCCTATTCGCGTTGTGATTATTGATGATTCAGCTCTGATGCGGCGCATGCTCACCACAATGCTTGCCCATGATCCCACCATCAAGGTTGTTGGCGAGGCTCGTGATGGCCATGAAGGAATTCGGGTTGTGGAATCGCTGCGCCCCGATCTTGTGACAATGGATGTTCTGATGCCTGGCCTGGATGGGCTGGCCACAACCGAACATCTGATGGCATACTGCCCAACGCCGATCCTGGTGCTCACGGGATCGCTGACAAGCGGCGAGGTTGATATCACCTTCAAAATGCTTGGAGCTGGTGCGTTGGAAGTCGTCGAAAAGCCATCTGGCAGTCATCCAGCGCTGATCGAGCGAGCCACCCGTGATCTTATTCGGCGGATCAAGATCCTATCACGAGTCAAGGTTGTCACACATTTGCGTGGGCGGCGGCGGCTGAACGAGGCCGGGAGGCAGGCCCATATCGCACCAAATCAGCCAGTTGTGATCGAGCCAGAAAACAGGCTGCGCCCAATACCGGATGAATTTGCCGTCGTGCGGCAATCTATTGCCAAGCCAACCCAATTTCCACTGATTGTGATGGGTGCCAGCACTGGTGGGCCGCGTGTCATTCATCGCATTCTGACGGATCTGCCAGCCGATCTGCCAGCAGCCGTCCTGATTGTTCAGCATATTGCCGAAGGGTTTAGCACCGGAATGGTTGAATGGCTACAGGGTGCTAGCGCGCTGCCGGTTGTGCTAGCCACAGAAGGGCTGCCGATCCGCCCGGGAATCGTTCTGGTAGCGCCGGATCAGCGCGATATCATGATCACAAACGAACGAACGATCCATCTGACGAAATCGCCGCTTCTGATTCAGCGGCCATCCATTGATATTGCCATGCAAGCAGCTGCCGAAATATTCGCAGCCGATGCAATCGGCGTATTGCTGACGGGCATGGGACGTGATGGTGCCTTTGGGCTGCTGGCAATCCGGCGCTGTGGTGGCCACACCATTGCACAGGATGAGCAGAGTTGTGCGATTTTTGGCATGCCCAAGGCCGCAATGCAGCTTGTTGCTGTGGATGAAGTACTCCCGCCAACTCATATTGCAGTACGGCTTGTTGATCTGGTGCGCCACAGGGTTGGCACTGCTGTACGTGCATCAGGGGGTTCGCGATGAGAGATGTGCAGATCGCACCCGACGAACAGTCGCGGACACATTCAAGGGATATTCTGACGCAAGCTCAGTTTGAATGGTTTCGCGATAGGCTGGCCAACTATGGCGGCGTTTTTCTCGATCCAGGCCAACGGCGCATCCTGAGCAATGGCCTGAACCAACGCCTGGCGACCCGCGGAACAACGCTGGATCACTATCTGGAGCTACTGCACGGGCCGCATGGCCAGAACGAACTTCAGCGATTGATCGAGCTCATTCTGAACCATGAAACGTTTTTCTTTCGTAACCGGCCACATCTGCGTGCGTTGCAGGATGTGTTGCTACCAGAGATACATCGAAGGAAAATTGGAACTCGGCCAATCCGGATCTGGAGTGCTGGGTGTGCAAGTGGCGAAGAAGCCTACTCGATCGCAATCACTGCGCTTGAGTCGCTTGGCCCATCCCCGCCGCGCCCAATTGAGATTATTGCCACCGATCTAAGCGAAGCAGCGCTCCAGCGCGCTCAGGCTGGAATATATCGCGGACGCACCCTACAACATCTGTCCGCCGAGCTACTCGCACGCTATTTCGAGCCACGCGGCGAGAGCTATAGCATTGGCGCTGCTGCAAGGCAGCTGGTACGTTTTCAGCAAATGAACCTGCTCGATCCATTTCCAGCAGAGTTGCGCCATATTGATGCGATCTTCTGCCAGAATGTGACAATCTATTTTCAGGATGCGGCCCGCCGGCGGTTGATCGAACAGTTCTATAACCTCCTGCCAACGGATGGGCTGCTGTTCCTGGGCTTCTCCGAAACACTCTGGAATGTATTCAATGGCTTTCGTGCCCGAGAAATCTCTGGTGCATACGTTTACTATAAGGAGGCGGAGAACACAGCACCAGTACCCGAACCAAAGCAAATCATAAAACCGCCATCGCGCAAGGCTGAACAGAATAGCTCGCCAGTAACCAGGGCTACGCGGCCCAAGCCCAAGGTTACTGCACCGCAGCAGCCAACCGATGAGGCAATTCTCGATCAGGCACGGAGCTTGATCAATACAGGCCAATTGAGTGAAGCCCTTGATGTACTGCGCCATATCGCGCCGCAATCGGCTTCTGCACCACAGGCGATCAGCCTGGCGGCGCGGGCGCACGCGGATCGCGGCGAGCTGGAATTGGCCGAGGCAGAGGCACTACGCGCCATCGATATTGATCCATTCAACGATGATTCCTATCTGCTGCTTGGGATAGTCTATAGCAGACAAGAGCAGTGGCGGCTGGCAATCCAACAACTTGATCGAGCACGCTATCTGCGGCCAGATTCGGCACTGATTTCATATCATCTCGCAACTGCCCATCGGGAGCTTGGCCAAACCGAACAGGCCCGCCGTGAATATCGTAGCGCATTATGGAAGCTACGCGAACATCCGCCTGATATACTGATCGATGGTGTGGCTGTCGCATGGTTGCGTGAGACGTGCGAGAATCAGATCCGACGCCTCGCACATGGGATAAGCGAATGAAAGGGCGTACATGGTATCGTACGACCCTTTTACTATCTTAAGTAGTATGATTAATCAACATCACCATCGGCATCAACATCAGAAGCGCGCTACACTAATCGGGCACACGGGGACTGCGTGGTTCCGGCGTGGACGGATTGTGGTACCTAGTATTCCTCCCACGGTTGCGGCTGTGAGCCTTGAAGATCTGAAGCGTCAGGCCGATGATCTCAAGCGTCAGGCCGAGATCGAGCAAGAACTCAGCCTGGCCCGCGATATCCAGCAGGGCCTGTTGTTGGAGGCAGTGCCGCGCTTACCTGGTTGGGAGATGAGCGCCATCTCGCTGCCGGCTCGCGATCTTGGTGGGGATCTCTATGATTTCTTGCCACTCGAAAACGGGCTGCATGGACTCATGATCGCTGATGTTTCGGGGAAAGGGCTGCCAGCAGCGTTGCGCATGGCAGTGGCGCGCACGGTTTTCCGACACGAGGCGCGCCGTGATGAAGCGCCAGGACCAACATTAGCTGCGGTGAATCGCTCGGTGCTGCGTGAGATTCCACAGGGGATGATAACGATGTTATATGCCACACTCGATACAAAGCGTGGCATTCTGCGTGTCGCCAATGCTGGGCATAATTATCCGATCATGATCAATCGCCATGTTGGCGAGCTTGAAATCTCGGGCTTGCCATTGGGTGTTGATCACGAGAGCGAATATGATGAGATCGGTGCCACAATTGCGCCAGGGGAAACCGTGTTGCTGTATACCGATGGCGTTATTGAGGCAACCAATCAGGCCGAAGAATTATTTGGATATGAGCGGCTGGAACAGTTGCTCCAACGCAACGAGCGCTTGCGGCCACGGGCACTGATGGCAGTGCTATTACAGGAAGTGCGCGCCTGGAGTGAGGGCTACCAATCTGATGATGTAACGGTAGTTGTTATTCGTCGGCGCTTGGTTCAGATTGGCGTCGAACTGCGCGAACTGGCCGAGGAAGTGCTTGGCCTGGAGCGAGCCGAGCAACTCTGGGAGGCACTCCCGGCACCTGCCGATAGCGAAACTGCTGAAATCTGGGCAATTGCGCTTCCAGAACTCATCCGTGAATCGCAGGCCCGCTTTGGGCGTGGCCTGACGCGTGAACTCCATGGACAACTACGACTGGCGCTGGAAGAATATCGCCAATAAGATGGAGAGTCGGGAGCGAACCATGACCGTTAACGAGCCCCTTAGCTTTATGCCACTCGATCTCGATACGTTCTCGGGGAGCGAACGTTTTATGGCAGGGACCCGCTTGGGTGCTGCATTTGGTCAGGGCATTCGAGCATATCTGCGCGCCGACTATCTCAATGCGATCGAGCACTTCAAACAAGCACTGATCGCTGCCTATATTGATGGTGAGGAACGCGCCCAAATCTATGATCGCGAGCGGGCGATCATCTACTTGTATATCGGTAATGCGCTGGCCTTTCAGGAGGATTGGGAAAGCGCGCTGCGCGAATATCTGGAAGCAGTGCAGACGGATCTGCATCTGGCGGAGGCCCATTATAACCTTGGAGTCGCGTTTGCCGCTCGCGGCCAGATTGAGCGAGCGATCTCGGCCTTCAAGGAAGCCCTCGAACACAACCCGCGCCTGTACGAAGCCCATTTTTCGTTGGGGCGTTCCTACCAACGCCTTGATGATGCAGGGCGAGCCTATATCCATTATGATCAGGCATGCAATGCGCGCCCACAAGCCGCCGAACCACGCTACTATATGGGTTTGATGCACCAGAGCCATGGTGCCTACGAACTCGCACAGCGTTGCTTCACCGAGGCGCTGCGTGTTGAACCAACATTCATCTCGCCCGAGTATCTGGACGAAAAGGATGATCTCGTCCATCGTTCGGAAGAGGAAGTGGCGCAGTGGTACTATCGGCTGAGCAATGATCTGAAACAGCAGGGCTATGCTGAAGAGGCCGAGCGGATCTATCGGGCACTGCTGCAGTGGCGGCCTCAAGAGCATGCGGCGCGCTATCTACTTGGTAATCTCCTCGCACGCGGTCGCCGTCTGGATCAGGCAATGGAGATCTATGCACAGATCCCACCCCAGGATAGCTATTATGTTGAGGCGCGCATTCGGATGAGCGCTCTGTGGAAACTTCAGAACAAGCTGAAAGAAGCCTATAACGTCGTATTTGAGTGTGCCAAACTGCATCCGACCGATGGCCGGTTGTTTGTTCACATGGGCAAACTGCTCTACGATATGGGCAAACACCAGCCAGCCGTCCGCGCATTCGAACGAGCTGTCCAACTGCTTCCGCACGACCCACAGGCCCACTATTTGCTTGGCTTTATGTACAATACACTTGGGCAGGAGGGCTGGGCACTGGCTGCCTGGCGCAAGGCAGTAGAATTAGCACCAAAAGCGCATTCACTTCGTTATGATCTTGGCTACATGTATATTCGCCGTGGGCGTTACGATCTGGCTGCTAAGGAATTTACTCAGGTTCTTGGCGAATGGCCAGAAGATGTTGAGACGAACTTTATGCTTGGGTTATGCTACAAAGAGTTGATGGAACCGGCACAGGCAATTCCACTATTCGAACGAGTACTGCGCCGCAACCCGCGCCATACCCAGGCACTCTATTATCTTGGCGCTTCCTATCTTCAGATTGGAAACGCCTCACTTGGGAAGGCCTATCTACGCCGTTTCGATTACCTCGTCAATCAGGATCAACAAGCATCACGCCGGAGCGCACGAGCGGCTCGCCGCAGTGGAACCATGATCGATACCGGAAACTGATGCGCTACGTGGCGGAGTGAGGTTTGTACATGGAACGAGTGTTGGTAAACATTCCATCGAATCCGCTCTTCGAGCGTGTCGTGCGGGCAAGTGCCGACGAAGTTGGGCAAGCCATTGGCCTGACCCAAGAGCGTATCGAAGATCTGAAGCTGGCCGTCAGCGAGGCGGTGAATAACGCAATCGAGCACGGGAATCAGCTCGAAAGCAGCAAACTGGTTGAGGTTGTGTTTGCACTCGATGCCGAAAAGCTCGAAGTCAGCATCCGTGACCAGGGACATGGCAGTGGGCCAGTCGATTTTTCGCGCAGAATTGTGGAAGAGCAAAATCTTGAGGGTGGGATGCACCGCGGCTTTGGAATGTATTTGATCAGCGCACTCGTCGACCACTGCGAGGTCAGTTCCTCACAGGGCGGAACGACCTTGACGCTGCGACTATATCGGAAGGAGCAGAATGATGAGTGATGTCATTCAACGTGAAGAATTTGGCGAAGTAGCCGTGCTGCATATTACAACCAATAGTGTCGATGCTATTTCTGCAGCAGCAATTGAAGCGGCTGCGACGAGCAGTGCCATGCGCCCTATTACCGTGCTGGATTTTGAAAATGTGGCCTTCATTAACTCTGCCGGAATCTCATCGTTACTCAAATTTGTGGTGATGTCGCGCAAGGCTGGCCATAAACTCTTTGCGATGAACCTCAGCCCTCACCACCAGAAAATCTTCAAAATGGTCGAAATGTCACGCTTCATGCCCACTATTGAAGAACGGGATCTAGCTGCCTATCGTTAGTACTGCATCCAAGCTCTGCTGATGGGCAAATCTATCACACCTGGGCGTATGCGATACGCCCAACCCGGCATACAGTTGGACGCGAAATCCCTTTCGCAGAACAAGCGAGCAAGCTGCGCATTATTCAATGTTTCCTTATTTTCTATTAGCTTACGCCACGATTACAATTGGCGATATGTACGCCTCTCAGCCATTAGAGGCCAGAAGGCTCGTTCATTTTATGGTAGAATGGCATTACGGTAGTTGTATGGTGGAGACGAAATTTGATTGATCAGCCGGGCGAGTCTGGGAAGAAGGTTGGTATTGTTGGGGCCGGTATGGTTGGTACGTCTTGTGCCTATGCCCTAATGCAACGGGGTGTCGCTACTGAGATTGTACTGATCGACTCTGATAGCGCTCGGGCCGAGGGTGAGGCAATGGATCTCAACCACGGCGTACCCTTCGTGCAGCCATGCCGGATCACTGCTGGTGATTATACAGAACTCGCGGGTGCTCAGATCGTTGTTATCACCGCTGGCTCAAATCAACGCCCTGGGGAAACTCGCCTGGATCTATTGCAGCGCAATGCTACCGTTATTCGCAGTATTGTCCCACAGATTATTGCTGTAGCACCCGACGCGGTGATTGTCGTGGCGACCAACCCAGTCGATATTCTGGCACATATCGCATCCGATTGTGCAGGCGTACAACATGGGCGCGTGTTTGGTTCTGGCACGATACTCGATACTGCACGATTGCGCTATCTGTTAGCTACTCGCTATGCTGTCGATCCGCGAAGTGTGCATGCCTATATTATTGGCGAGCATGGCGATAGCTCATTACCGGTGTGGAGCCTTGCGAATATTGCTGGAGTGAATCTGCATGATTTTGCGCGGGTTGGCGGGCAGGGATACAATGCACAAGCGCTTCAGGTAATTTTCGAACAAGCCCGCGATGCAGCCTATGAGATCATCAAACGCAAGCGGGCAACATACTATGCAATTGGGCTTGGATTGGTGGCCATCATCGAAGCCGTTCTTCGTGATCAACACACTGTCCTAACCGTGAGCAGCCCGATGACGGGCCAACAGGGTATCAGCGATATTTCGATCAGCCTGCCTTCGATCATTGGACGAAATGGTGTCGAAGAGGTTCTTCATCTTGTGCTGGGCGACGATGAGCTTTCGCGGTTTCAGCATTCAGCCGCCCTGTTGAAAGAGCGCTATCGCCAAATCGGCGTGGCATAAGGTTCGCTTAGGAATTCATACCATGAGTTTGTTCGATGGAGGCCAATCTATGTCCACGCCAACCAATGCGCCAAGCGTCCTGATTGTCGAAGATGATTCGGCCACCCGGCGTCTCTATCGCTTCCTGCTCTCCAATGGCGGCTATGTGGTGCTGGAGGCTGAAGATGGCGTCGCTGCACTTGAGCAACTTGCCCATCAACATTGCGATATGGTGATCACCGATATGAACATGCCACGTATGGATGGCATGGAGCTTATTCGCCATCTCAAACGCGATCATCCCCATATTCATGTCATTCTGATCACCGCGTTTGGCACACCCGACACACAGAAACAGGCGATGAAGACGGGGGCGAATGATTATCTTGCGAAGCCGTTCGATTTTGAAGAGCTTGAGCGTCGCGTACGTGTCTACTTTCAGAACCGGCACAGCTAAATCCAAATGCCCCTTCACTCATATAGACAGCTATAGGTATTGGATGTGTTCTTCGTTCCGTCGATTGGCCGATTAGCAGATTGACCAATTGAGCTGACCATTTGGTACATTTATTGTCCACATCAATGAGATAGTTTTGCTATGGATCGTCTTCCTGCAGCGCCTAGCAACCCCGTAGGTGTTGCACATGTGCTTGTTGTCGAGGACGATCCAATCGTTCGCGATTTTTGTGTGCGCCTTTTGCGCATGAAGGGCTATGGCGTTGCCGCAGCTGAACATGGCCGAGCCGCACTGACGATTCTTGATACTCAATCGTTTGATCTTGTCATCACCGATCTCCAAATGCCGCTCATGGGTGGCATTGAACTCCTGCATAATATTCGCCAACGCAGTATCGACTTGGATGTGATTGTCTTTACGGCCTACGCAACCGTTGAGACAGCCCGCGAAGCACTCAAACTGGGTGCCTTTGATTACCTAACCAAGCCGGTCAGCGTTGATGACCTTGAGCGAACCGTGCGCCGGGCGATTGAGTGGCGGCGAGCCCAACGCGAGAAACAGCGCCTCTCCGAGATCGTGGCTGTCTATGAGATTAGCCAGGCCTTCACGGGAACACTTGATACGGCTGTTGCGGTTCGTGCAATCGTCGCTCTCCTTTCACATCACTTCTCACCAAAAACGCTCTCGCTCTCGCTCTTTCATCCCGAAGATGAGCAACTTGAGTTACTGGCCTGTATTAGCACCGATGGCATTCCGCCAATTGGCCAACGCACCATTCTGACAAGCAACCCGGATGAGCAGCGGATTTTGGTTGCCCACCAGAAGTTGGCATCTGAATCAACCCAGCCAACCCCATCGCATCTATTCTCAATGATATTGCGAACGAGTGACCGGCCAGTTGGAGTACTACGCCTCACCCGCGCCAGTGATCGGCCAGGGTTTGAGGAGCGTGAGCGCACACTACTGACGATCTGTGCCTCACAAATTGCTGCATCACTTGATAACAGCCGCCTGTACCACCAGCAAAAAGAACAGTATTTACAAACGATCCGGGCGTTTGCGGCAGTGACTGATGCCCGTGATCCATATACACGAGGGCATTCCGAAGCGGTGATGCGCTATGCTGTACGGTTAGCAGAGGATCTCAAGCTCGATAGCACCCGCGTTGAACTGATTCGCTATGGAGCGCTGCTGCACGATATTGGCAAAATTGGGGTTCGCGATGAGGTACTACTGAAACCGGGCCGCCTGACCGAAGAGGAAATGGCCGCTATGGAAGCCCATCCGCGGATTGGTGCAGATATCCTGCGTTACATCCAAGCGCTGAGGCCAGTGATCCCAATGGTGGAACATCATCACGAACGCTTTGATGGGCATGGCTACCCGCGCAGGCTGTATGGCGATGAGATTTCGCCAGAGGCTCGCATCCTGGCTATCGCCGATTCATTTGATGCCATGACCTCGGAACGCTCGTATCGGCGGGCAATGCCGCTTGAGCAGGCGATTGCTGAACTGCGCCGCGGACGTGGATCTCAATGGGATGCAGACTACATTGATACATTTATTGGACTCCTTGAGCGCGAAGGGTTGGAGATGCTCAAGAAGCGCTAGCACGAAAATAGCCGATAGCCGATAGCCGAAAACGCAATCCGAAGGCTGTTTTCATCCATCAGTGTACGGCCTGCCGCATGGACATCTAACACGTGATTCAGCGGTGACGCGGTGATTAATCGGTGTAGTAGGCGCAGCAGCCTATCTCTTGAAACGTACTCGCATATGCTAAGCTGCTGCGGCGCCCCTACGGTTACGGTGCATTGCCTTCATTGCTGCGATGCACCCTCACTATGTCACTTGGTCAAGGAATACCAGCGATTACTCGCCGCCATCCATGGCAAGTAGAATCTGTGCGCTGCGCTCGTCCTCATCGTCCTGCTCCTCAACACTCAGCGATGCGACGCGATCCCCAGCACTGATATGCATGACGGCAACTCCCTGCGTTGCACGGCCCAATTGTGAGATACCAACTGCTGGCGTTCGCATGAGTGTGCCACCCGTACTGATCAGCGTCAGCACCGAGCGATCCCAGACGACTTGGGCAACCGCGACTTCATCGCCTGCACGGAGCTTTATGGTGATGACGCCGCCTGTGGCGCGGCCCTTGGTTGGGTATTCGCCCAATGCCGTGCGTTTGCCCATGCCATTTGCGGTGACAACTAGCAATGCCCCACCATCCTGTACAAGATCCATGCCAACCAATCGATCACCAGCATCGAGGTTGATGCCGATCACACCTGATGCGGGGCGACCCATTGGCCGAACCTGCTCCTGTGTGAAGCGGATCGTCTGCCCACGCAGCGTGGTCATCAGGATATCTTCCTTACCCTGTGATGCAGCCACCCAGCCAAGCAAATCGCCCTCATCGAGGCCAATTGCGATCAGCCCATTCGAACGAACCTGGCTGTATTCTTTGAGCAATGTCCGTTTGATCCGGCCACGAACCGTCGCCATAACAAGATATTCAGCATCACTGAAATCTGGCACGGAGAGGATCGATGTCACCTGTTCGCCTGGCTCAAGCGAGATCAGATTAACCAGCGGCAGGCCTTTGGCGGTTCGGCCAGCATCAGGCAATTCGTGAGTCTTGAGTTGATAGACCTTCCCACGATCGGTAAAGAACAGCAGATCATCCATGGTGCTGCACGTCAGGATATGGCGCACAACATCCTGTTCACGAGTAACCATGCCCTTGATGCCACGCCCGCCACGCCGCTGTGTTCGATAGGAACTCGGATCCTGGCGCTTAATATAGCCACGCTCTGTGAGTGTGACAAATACTTTCACATCGGGGATGAGATCCTCATCGCTCACTTCACCATGGGCATCGGGGATAATTCTGGTGCGGCGACCATCGCTATATTTACCCTTGAGGTATGTGAGATCATCGTGAATGAGTTGCATCAGCCGCCGTGGGTTGCCCAGGATATCCTCAAGCTCAGCGATCTGCTTGATCACGTCGGTATACTCATCCTCGATCCGTTTACGTTCAAGGGCTGCAAGGCGACCAAGCTGCATTTCCAGAATGGCATTGGCCTGAAGTTCGCTTAATGTAAAGTTCGAAATCAGGTTCACGCGAGCCGAATCACGCGAACGTGATTCGCGGATCGTCCTGATAATAGCATCGAGATTATCGAGCGCAATCTTGAGACCTTCCAGAATATGGGCGCGGGCGCGGGCCTTCTCCAGCTCAAATTCTGTTCGGCGGCGAATGACGATTCGGCGATAATCGATATATTCCTGCAACATACGCTTAAGCGTCAGCAGGCGTGGCTGGCGGCCATTATCGACAAGCGCCAGCATGTTTGCGCCAAATGTCTGCTGCATCTGGGTATGCTTAAACAGGGCGTTCAGCACTTTTTTGGGCTGTGCATCCTGCTTGAGAATAATCACCAGCCGCATACCAGTGCGATCCGATTCATCGCGGACATCGCGAATACCCTCGATCTTGCGATCCTTGGCGAGTTCGGCAATGCGCTCCTGCAAACGGGCTTTATTGACCTGGTATGGCAATTCGGTGACAACAATATAGAAGGCGCTGCGAGCCGCTTCTTCCACATGGGCCTTGGCACGGATGATAATATGGCCACGACCGGTACTATAGGCATTGTTGATGCCTTCCACACCAAGAATTGACCCGCCGGTCGGGAAATCTGGGCCAGGAACAATCTTGATCAACTCTTCGAGTGTTGCTTCTGGATTTTCCATGAGATACATCGTCGCATCGCAGATTTCGCCAAGGTTATGCGGCGGAATGTTGGTGGCCATACCAACGGCAATCCCAGATGCGCCATTCAACAGCAGATTGGGCAAGCGACCAGGCAGAACCGTTGGTTCACGATAGGTACCATCGAAGTTATCGCGGAAATCGACGGTGTCCTTGTCGATGTCGAAGAGTAGTTCCTCGGCAATCCCGGTGAGCCGTGCCTCAGTATAGCGCATTGCGGCCGGCGGATCACCGTCGACACTGCCAAAATTCCCTTGCCCATCGACAAGCATGTAGCGCATCGACCAGGATTGGGCCATGCGGGCAAGCGCATCGTAGACGGCTGTATCGCCATGGGGATGCATTTTGCCAAGCACATCGCCACAGATACGGGCACATTTCTTATGGGCGGTATTGTGGCGAACACCCATTTCCCACATGCCATACATAATGCGCCGCTGCACCGGCTTCAGGCCATCGCGCACATCCGGCAGCGCCCGCTGCACAATCACGCTCATGGCATAATCGAGGTATGCTGTGCGCATCTCGTCGTTAATGCTGCGGGGCCGAACAATGCCGATTTCCATGGTTCCTCCGGGTTACTTCGACTCGTGTTTCTCCGCATAGTATACCGCAAAACCGCCCCTCTGTCCACCCTTTTCCGAACATAAGTGCTTGTATCTTTGCGGTAATCCTATTTGACAGCGAGGCTGCTCCTGTGTATAATTTCGCGGTGATATTCATATTCCCCGATAGCTCAATGGTAGAGCGACTGACTGTTAATCAGTAGGTTCCAGGTTCGAGACCTGGTCGGGGAGCCAATTTATTCATACCAAAAACCATGCTAAACCAGCATGGTTTTTGGTTGTGCGCTCATCTCGTGGCCGATAGGGGATCTGCCAATGGAATCTGCTCTGGCGGTACCAATTCAGATCGGAACGAGGATCATTGGCGAACTACAGCTGACAGGCATCTGTGGTACAGCGGTACGCGGACGGCTGGATGCCGAGGCCAAGCTCCTTGGGCAGGTACTGCAACTCGAAGATGAGCTACAACAGATGACCGTTGAACTGATCGAGACGCAAGATCAGTTACTGGCAATGTACGATCTAACCCAAGCCACCCGTGACCATCTTGGTGTGAATGAGACCCTGCGCCGGCTCGCGCGTGAATCGGCTCGACTGCTCAAGACCGAAGGTGCAGTATTTGTGCTCTCGCCAACAATGGTTCAGTACCCTGCTAATATTGCCAATGAGCGCTTGTTGCTTGAGTATATTCAGCATGCTCAGGCAAGTGATCGCGAGCTTGTTGTGAATGCAACAGATATGCCATTGCCGCCCGGAATTAACAATCTGTGCGTCCTGCCATTTCGTGTGCGCGGTATTAGTGCATCACTTGGGTTGATCAATCACGCTGGAGGATTTACTGCACCTGCTCTGAAGCTCGCACGAGCAATTGCCGAGCAGGCCGCCACTCAACTTGAACACACGCTGCTCTACCAGGAAACGCTGGCCCAGGCCAAACAACAGGCCGAGATGGAGATCGCCCGCAAAGTCCAGCGGCAATTATTACCGCAGGAACGCCCACACATCGCGGATTTGGACATGTTCGCTGAGTCGCTGCCAGCTCTACGGGTGGGCGGTGATTTTTATGATTTTGTTGCCGAACCAAACCTCCCGCTGATGTTGCTGCTTGGCGATGTGGTTGGTAAAGGAATGTCGGCGGCACTGATCATGGGCATGATCCATGCGATCACCCGCAACACAATGCGCTTCCAGCCCCAAGTAACACCTGCATCGGTGTTGAGCCGTACGAACCGCGATCTGTATGACGATCTGACGCTCCTTGAGGCCTTTGCGACGGTATTCGTTGCCCAATATGAGCCAGGAAGCCAAGTATTACACTATGCCAATGCTGGACACGCACCCGTGATCTATCGGCCCGCAGGCGGAACCGCACAGCTGATCGAAGCAGACGGCGTGCCAGTTGGGGTATTGATCGAGAGCCTGAGCGAGGATCATACACTTGCTTTTGGGCCAGGCGCGTTGCTGGTTGTCACCACGGATGGCTTTAACGAGGCCCGCAACCCAAGCGGAGAGTTCTTTGGCATTGAACGGCTGCTCCAATTCATTAATCAGTTTGCTGATCAATCGGCACAGGTCATCGCTGAAGCACTCTTCGATGCTGTAAGCGATTTCGCGGCCGGCCAACCCCAAGAAGACGACCAAACACTGATTGTCGTCAAAGGACAAGCAGGGCCAAGCGCATTTGGCGGAGCGAAAGCGAACCATGCATGATAACCATACTCGTCGTTGACGATTCGCCAGTAATCCGGCGATTGATCGATTACACCCTCACTCGGAATGGCTACAGGGTACTCACCGCCTGTGATGGCCGTGAGGCGCTGGATGTGATGCATGATCAACTAGTTGATCTGGTGATCGCGGATCTGGCGATGCCTGAATTGGATGGACTAGGACTGCTGCGCCTGATCCGCGCCGACACCAATTTACGTAAGATTGGTCTGATCATGCTGACGGCAAGCGGCCAGGATCAGGATCGGATCGATGCACAGGCGGCGGGAGCAAATGACTTTCTCACCAAGCCGACGAGCTCACGTGATCTACTTGCCACGGTTCATCAAGTACTGGATACAGCATGAGTACATCCACTGAGATGGCACTACGTGAGTGTGAGCTGCGGTATGAGGCTCTGTTGAGAGATATGGAGCGCCAGCAACACGATCTATGTGCAGCAATCATCGATACTGCCGATAGCCTAATTCTAGTTCTGAACCGCCACGGGCACATTGTGCGCTTCAACCATGCCTGCGAACGGACAACCGGCTATCGCTTCGATGAGGTACGTGGCCGGAGTTGGGAGTTTCTGCTCCCACCGGAAGACCTGTCGGTGGCACGCGCCAAATTCGAGCGCTTTGTCACAGGCACACCATCAGGCCCTGGAGAGCGGGCATGGCTCACACGCGGTGGCCACCAGCGCATAATTGCGTGGACGAACACCACGCTTGTTGATGCCCATGGCCAACTGGAGTATATTGTTGGCACGGGCATTGATGTGACCACACAGCGACAGGCTGAACAACAGTTGCGCGAGAGCGAATCTGTTCTGAGCGGCTTCTACGATAGCACACCATTTTTGATGGGTGTGATCGAACTACACGACGATGATCTCAGGTTTATTGCTGCCAACAAGACGGTTGCACAGCGCTTTGGCCGCAGCCAGGAGCAGATGTGTGGCCTGTTTTTTAGCGCCGTGATGGGCGACAAAGATCTTGGGATGTGGCTAGCGAACTGCCGCGACAGTGTGCAGAAGAATAGCACGGTTACTTTTGAGTATCAGCGGCAGTTCAATAATCAGATACACTGGCGCATGGCGACGGTCGGGCCGATTGTGAGCCAAGCCAAGAGCCTGCCACGCTTCGCCTATGTTGTGGAAGATATCACCGAGCGCAAACAGGCCGATGCGATCCTCGCCCAGGATCGCGATGCAGCGCTTGAGTCATCGCGGCTCAAATCCGAGTTTCTTGCGACCATCAGCCACGAGATTCGTACACCAATGAATGGCGTGATCGGTATGGCTGAACTGCTGCTTAATACGACTCTGGATGAAGAGCAGCGCGAATTTGCGCTAATGATCAACGATTCGGCCCAATCGCTGTTGACGATCATCAATGATATTCTGGATTACTCCAAAATCGAAGCTGGCAAGCTCATCCTCAATACCACCGATATGTCGTTGACTGAAATTGTTGGCAGTGTCAGCAGTATCTTACGCCCACGCATTCGTGCCAAGCAGCTAGCATTCGTGATCAAGATCGGGGCAGGTGTGCCAGCACAGATCCGCGGTGATAGCGACCGCCTACGCCAGATTCTGCTCAACCTCGCTGGCAATGCCGTCAAGTTCACTGAGCGTGGCACTATTACGCTCCAGATCGACTGCACACAACAGAACGACGACATCGTTACCATGTGCTTTGCCATCACCGATACTGGTATCGGCATTCCCGCAGCGGCGCTACAGCATCTGTTCCAACCATTCACACAGGCCGATGGCTCTGTGACGCGCAGGTATGGTGGCACCGGGCTGGGTCTTGCAATCAGCCGGAGTTTGGTTGAATTGCTGGGTGGGCAGATTGGTTGCGAGAGTACCGAAGGGCTTGGCTCGACGTTCTGGTTCACGGCACAATTTACGCCCCAACCAGCCGACGAATCTGCGCACTGACTGGATTGAGCGCTGGATCGGTGCCAGCCTGTTGCTGGATCGATAGAGCCAGTGGTTCGAGCAGATCGGCCAGATTGCCACCATCGCGATACTGGCGTTCAATTGTGTCGGCCAACGCCCGTAGGTATACCGATGGCACCTGCACCGTTAGGTTTGCCATCGTTGTAAAGACCATGGTACCACGCTGAGATTCCGCCAACGCTAGGGCAAAGACTGTTGCGCTCGGTGGTGGCAGTTCGTGGGCCAATAAATCAAAGGCCTGCATCACATTGTAGCCAGCCCGAAACAGGAGTACCATCAGCATGGTTGTTTCGCCAAGCTGTGCATCAAGAGCGGCAACATCACTCGAATCGAGTGTGGCTGATTGCTCGGGCTGAATATCTATTGGCGGATCAAACAGCGTTTCTGGCAGTTGGTCATCATCAGCGAGGCGGGCAAGTGCAGATGCTCCACGAACCGGGCGTTCACCAGTCGCACGGAAGCGCCCACGCAGATGCCCGTTGGTATCGGTTCCACCAGTAAGTTCGTAGACGAACAGATCGCGCAGGATCACGCTCTCGCGTTCGTAGCCCTGCACTTCACTTATCGACATGAAGCGCCGCGAGCCATCCGGCAGGCGGTTGACCTGTACGATCAGATCCAATCCACTGGCGATCTGCTGCCGGATCGCCGCAAGCGGCATCGTTGGTTCTGCCAGGCCGATCTGCAACTCAATCCTGGCCAATGCATCGCGGGCATCGGTTGCGTGTATGAGCGCCAGCGAACCAGCATGGCCGCTATTGAGTGCCTGGATCAGCGACCATGTTTCTTCGCCGCGAAGCTCGCCAAACACGAGCCGTTCTGGGCGCATGTGCAGAGCCAGATCGGCCAGATCGCGCATACTGATCGCACCAGTGCCCTCACGATTGGGCGGGCGTGCTTCTAATCGCACCAGATGATTGCGCTCAATCAGGAGTTCGGCCCGTTGTTCAATTGTGATCACTCGTTCTTCGGGTGGAATAAATCCAAGCAATATGTTGGCAACGGTTGTCTTGCCCGATGCGGTTCCACCAGCGACAAGAATGCTGAGCCGTGCTCGCACACAAGCCTGTACAAACAGGGCCATGTCGGGGCTGAGCGACTCATAGCGCAAGAGATCGTCAATCGACATCTGCAGGATTGCGCCGCGCCGATACATGATCGAAATACCAGTCAGGCTGATTGGCCGCGCAACCATCACCACCCGTGACTCATCGGGCAAACGGAATTCGGTGATGGGAAAGGCCTCACTCAACACCTCTGGATCGCCAACCAGGGCTCGGGCCGCCCGCAGCAGTTGGGCATCATCGAGAAATAGTGCATCAACTTGTGATAGGCGGCCATGGCGCACGGCAAAGATATGCTGTGGGCCATTGACCATAAACTCACTCACGGTTGGGTCATCCAGGAGTGCTGCCAGTGGGCCAAGTTCTTCGTTGCGGGAAGCTGTCGCGCTCATAGTCTGCTCCTTTGATAGCATCCAATCAATCCAATCAATTGTCCGATCAGATGCCATCAGTATCGCCAATCGGGCCGTATGCCGAAATGGGCGCGCTCACAGGATTGTACCTGTTACTATTGACAGGTAGGCATATTAGAGGTGCCGTAGCGCATAGATCGCCGCTTCGGTTCGTGATCGAACGCCTAATTTGGCATAGATATTATCGAGGTGGAAGCTGACTGTGCGTGGCGTAATACTGAGCGCCAGTGCAATCGCCTTGTTATTGCGGCCCTGTGCCAACAGTGCCAACACCTCACGCTCACGGGCCGTCAGATCCGGGATGATCACCACCTGAATTACGGATGTTAACTCAAGGCCACCCCATGGGCTACTGCCAATTTCAAACGTCCCACCAATCTGTTGAATACGGTGGCGTCCTGCTTCGAGTGCATCCAGGCCAACAGCAGCGATACCATTATCGCCAATTCGCAATACCAACCGATCGGCAGTTCGTGTGAGCGCGATGTGGATGCTATCCGCATGGGCGCGTTGGGCACTGCGCTCAAGCGCCTCCTGGGCAACACGAAAGAGTGCCAGCTCAATATTGGGTGGTGCCCGATCACGCTGGCGTTCCACATCCAGGGTGACACGTAATCCATACACACGGCGGGACTGACTGGCCAAGAGATCAAGGGCCGGTTCAAGCCCAAGTTCATCCAGCACAACAGGCCGCAGGCTATCGCCAAGATCGCGTACCTGCTGGAGTACCTGGCGGGCAAGTGTACTCAGCACTGCAAGGGCAGTGCGCGATGGCAGCGGCGCATTGAGGGTCTGTTCATACATATTGGCCTGGGCCAGCAACATGCCCAGCGGCTCAACGACCTGCTGTTGAAGCAGATCGGTAATCCTACGCCGCTCGGCCTCAACCGCTGCAACAGCACCCTCACCAGCTGCCAGGATGAGCAGATCGGCATTTGGTTCATCGCCCTCATCGGCACCCAGATCGAGTGGCTCGATCACCCGCGTTGTTTGGGCGCTACGAATGGGAGCCACTCCTCGCTGTAGAACTGGACGCAGAAGTTCGCGCAAGATCTCTGCTGATGCTGGACGATCTGCAACATGCAGCGCCAGCGTCCTGGCCAGGGCCACACATACATCACCTGGCAGTTGTGGCGCAAATGTATCGAATGGCGGCAGTGGATCGGGCCTTCGTGCGATCAGCGCCGCAGCACGACTGAGCGCATCCGGTGGTGGCTTACCGCTAAGCAGGTGGAAAAGGGTTGCAGCCAGGCTGTAGAGATCACTGGCTGGACCGGTACCTGTGCCTTGAATCTGCTCAAGTGGGGCATACTGTGGCGTATAACCGAAAACGCTCTTGCGTGATGCACCAGCAGATGCGGCGCTACTACCATTGGCCAACCCAAAATCGAGCAGAACAATCCGGCCATCCTCAGTACGTTTTAGATTATGCGGCTTGATATCACGATGAATCACGGGCGGCTTCTGGCAGTGCAGGTAGGCGAGTGTATCAAGTAGCTCATCGGCCCAGCGAAACACTTCCAGGGCAGAAAATGGCATGCCCCGCTGCGCCAGGAGGCTGGCCAGATCCTCGCCACGGATGAATTGCATCACCAGAAATTGAGTATCGTTCTCGCTGAAGTAATCGCTCACGACCGGTAGCGTTGGATGGCGCAGCCCTGCAAGAATCCGGGCTTCCTGTTCGAATGCTTGCTCACCAAAAGCAGCAACGGTCATCTGCTTCAGAGCCACCGTCGTATGCAGGCGCAGATCAACGGCTTCATAGACTGCGCCCATGCCGCCCTGTCCCGCTATCTGCACAATATGGTAGCGTGCATTAACGAGTGTACCAGGCAGCAACATTATCTTGCCGCCTCCAGGATACGCTCGATCACTGTGAAACCACGCTGCCGTGCATGTTGGAGCGGCGTAACACCATCTTTATCCGCAATTGTGATATCGGCTCCATGATCGACCAATAATTGCACAATCTGCTGGTGTTTTTCGCCGCCATTGCTTAGTACAATCGCTTCTAGCAGGGCCGTCCAGCCCAGATTGTTCACATGGTTGATATCTACATCGGTGTGATCCAGCAATTCCTTGACAATTTCAACATGGCCGCGCTCGCATGCAGGAATCAGGGCCGTCCCGCCATAGCGATTGGTGAGTTTCGTGTCGGCCTTTGCATCAATGGTCAGTTTCAGAATATCCAGCAGACCCTCGGCTCCAGCATAGAGCAACGGGTTATCCAGCCGATTATCGCGGATGTTGATATCGGCGCCGGCCTGAATAAGCACCCGTACCGCCTGCACCTGATTACCGTGTGTGGCGGCCATAACCGCAGTGCGGCCCCGGACATCGCGGCCATTGATATCGGCCCCTTCCTGCAATAATCGTTGAACAGTGGGCGTATCGCCAGCCTCGGCTGCGCGAATGAGTTGATCTGTCATTGGTTGTGTCCGAGCATTCAAAGCAGC
>Ga0163144_10002547_pt1 | contig 41980 bp, 36 predicted proteins | sample OliLak19BULKMAT1_FD_123175 | JGI IMG/M metagenome (GOLD analysis project Ga0163144, IMG submission 123175) | Freshwater microbial mat bacterial communities from Lake Vanda, McMurdo Dry Valleys, Antarctica - Oligotrophic Lake LV.19.BULKMAT1 | ecosystem: Environmental > Aquatic > Freshwater >...
GCAAGGACCACGAGGGTCATTACGCGTGGAAAGGAGACCCAGCGAGTTGCCCGTGCCCACCCCTGCGCAGGCTCGCACCCCAAAAGACTCCCGCAGTTGAACCGGGCTCCGACCGGGATTGGTCCGCAAGCTCCCTTTGGGGCAGCGATGCGAGGTCTGGGGGTGGAGGCGCCTTGTGGGCTGGATTGTTGCCTTGGTTGAGAATTGCCAACTCGAAGCCGCAACCCCCGGACCTCGCATCGCGGGGTTCGCGCTCTGGGATCAACGACGTTCTGAAACCGCCCTCTTGGCGGAGGCGGGACCGGATGGTCCCGTCGCGGCCTCGCCGAGGCCACCTACAACCGAGCCGGCTTGCAGTCCGGGTTGTCGGCCACGCAGTCCATACGCTCCGATTCATTGAAAATAGCGAAGAACCTGTTTAAGGCAGGATGGGGAAGCGGAGAGTGGAGTGCGCTGGAAACGTCGGGCCGTGCGAGGGGCGCGGTGGGTTGGACGTTTTGTCGGCGGAGGAGGTGGGGCGTTTGACCGTCAAGTTGCGGCGCATTCGCGGTTGCGAAGTGAGGGTGTGAGGATTGGGATTCGACTCCTCCTATGTCCTATACTCTTGGCATCGATTTTGGCACCAATTCGGTTCGGGCGCTGGTCGTCCGCTGCGCGGACGGAGCCGAGCTGGGCACCTGTGTGGTCGACTATCCCAGCGGAAAGCAGGGCGTGTTGCTCGACCCGAAGGACCATCACCTCGCGCGGCAGCATCCGGGCGACTACCTGTTCGGTCTTGAGAAGAGCGTCCGGGGCGCTCTCAAACAGGCTCAGAAAACCAAGGGATTTGATGCGCGGAAGGTGGTCGGTATCGGAGTCGACACCACCGGGTCGAGTCCGATCCCGGTCGACGCCCGCAACGTGCCGCTTGGTGTCCAGCCGAAATGGGTGAAGAACCTGAACGCCCAATGTTGGCTGTGGAAGGATCACACCAGCCACCGCGAGGCCGCCGAGATCACGCGTCTGGCGGCTGAGATCCGCCCGCAATACATCGCGAAATGTGGCAACACCTACTCCTCCGAATGGTTCTGGTCGAAGATCACCCACTGCCTCCGGGTGGCTCCATTGGTCTTTCGGGCGGCCTATTCCTGGGTGGAACTGGCCGATTGGGTCCCCTCGGTGCTCGCGGGGGTGACGGATCCGCTCGCCATCAAGCGCGGCGTGTGCTGCGCCGGCCACAAGGCGCTCTATGCCGAGGACTGGGGCGGGTTGCCGGACAAGGAATTCCTTGCCCGCATCGACCCGCAGCTTTCCGGCCTGCGCGACCGGCTGTATGAGAAAGCCCATGACGCCACCGAGTCGGCCGGCGTGCTCTGTCCGGTCTGGGCGAAGAAACTCGGGCTTCCCGCGGGGATCCTCATCGCCATCGGCGAAATGGATGTGCACTACGGCGCGATCGGCAGCGGCGTCGCCGAGGGCACCCTCGTCAAGGTCATCGGCACGTCCACCTGCGATTGCGGCGTGGTTTCGGCCGACAAGACCGTGCCCGACATCCCTGGCATCTGCGGCATTGTCAAGGGCGCGATTCTGCCCGGCTACTATGGAATCGAAGCCGGGCAATCGGCGGTCGGCGACATCTTCAAGTGGTTCGTGGAAGGCGTGCTCGGCGACGCCCGTCTCCATGCTGAGCTGACCGCCGCGGCGGCCAGGCTTCATCCCGGCGAGAGTGGTCTGCTCGCGCTCGATTGGAACAATGGCAATCGCACCATCCTCGTCGATCAATTGCTCACCGGTCTGCTCGTGGGACAAACCCTCTACACCACCCGGGCGGAGATTTACCGCGCCCTGATTGAAGGCACCGCCTTTGGAGCGCGCGCGATCATCGAGCGCATCCGCGAATACGGTGTGCCGATCAACCGGGTCGTCTGTGCCGGTGGCATCGCCGAGAAGAATCCCCTGCTGATGCAGATCTACGCTGACGTCACCGGATGTACCATGCTCGTCGCCGGTTCCAGCCAGGCCTGTGCACTCGGGTCAGCCATCTCGGCTGCGGTGCTGGCCGGCATCCACCGGGACTTCCCCACCGCCCAGAAGAAGATGACCTCCCTGAAAAAGGCCGCCTACCGCCCCCGGGCCGCCCAGCGCAAGGTTTACGACCAGCTCTACACGCTGTATCGGAAGCTCTACGACAGCTTTGGGGGTTTGAATCGCTCCGCGGACCTTTCGGGTCTGATGAAGGAGCTGCTGGCGATCAAGGAAGCCCGGCACTGACCGGTGCGCCGGCCTCCTCCGTCCGCCCGTCCACCGGTTTATCCATCCCTGATTTCCCATGCACCTTCTCAACGCTCCCAAGATCTGGTTTGTCTGCGGTTCGCAGCACCTCTATGGCCCCGGCCCGCTCAGGCAGGTTGCGGCCAACGCCGCCGAGGTCGCCGCGGGTCTCGCGGCCTCGAAAGTCCTGCCCCTCGGGGTGGTCTACAAGGCGCTGCTGACGACGCCCGACGAGATCGCCCAGCTCTGCATCGACGCCAACTCGGATCCCTCCTGCGCCGGATTGATTCTTTGGATGCACACCTTTTCACCGTCGAAAATGTGGATCCGCGGCCTGACCACGCTGAAGAAGCCGTTTCTCCACCTGCACACGCAGTTCAATCGTGATCTGCCCTGGGCGACGATCGACATGGACTTCATGAACCTCAACCAGGCCGCCCACGGCGACCGCGAGGCCGGGTTCATCCACACCCGTCTGCGGCTTGGCCGGAAGGTGGTGGTCGGACATTGGAGCGACCCGGAGGTCCACGAGCGGATCGGCGCCTGGATGCGCGCCGCCCGCGCCTGGCACGATTCGCTGGGCGCGCGCTTCGCCCGGATCGGCGACAACATGCGGCAGGTTGCCGTCACCGAGGGAGACAAGGTTTCGGCCGAAATCCGATTTGGGTATTCAGTCAACACCTATGGCGTGGGTGATGTCGCCGCCCGGATCGACGCGGTGCCCGAGTCGCAGGTCACCGCACTCTGCGCCGAATACGACCGCGCGTACAAGCTGGCACCCGTCCTGAAAAAGAACGGAAACCGGCATGCCTCCCTGCGTGACGGCGCCCGGATCGAGCTCGGACTGCGGGCCTTTCTCGAGGAGGGCGGCTTCAAGGGTTTTACGACGACCTTCGAGGATTTGCACGGCCTCAAGCAGCTCCCCGGACTCGCTCCCCAGCGGTTGATGGCGGATGGTTATGGTTTCGCCGGGGAAGGCGATTGGAAGACCGCCGCGCTCGTCCGGTCCATGAAGGTCATGGCCGACGGCTTGAAGGGTGGCACGTCCTTCATGGAGGACTACACTTACCACCTTTCCCCCAAGGGCCACCAGGTTCTTGGCGCCCACATGCTCGAAATCTGCCCTTCGATCGCCGCCGGTAAACCCGCGCTCGAGGTGCATCCGCTGGGTATCGGCGGAAAGGAGGACCCGGTCCGTCTCGTCTTCGATGCCACCACCGGGCCCGCGCTCAACGCCTCGCTGGTCGATCTGGGAAACCGCTTCCGCATGATCGTCAACGAGGTCGATGCGGTCACGGCACCGAAACTTCCCAGGCTCCCGGTTGCCCGGGCCGTGTGGGAATGCCGTCCGGACTTCAAAACCGCCTGCGCCTCGTGGATCCTTGCCGGTGGGGCGCACCACACGGGCTACAGTTACAGTGTGACGACCGAGATGCTGGAGGATTTTGCCACGATCGCCGGCATTGAACTTGTCGTGATCGATGGCAGTACACGGTTGTCGGAGCTCAAGCAGAACCTCCGCAACAACGAGGTTTATTATCACCTGGCGCAGGGATTCAGGACCTGAGGATTGTCCATGCTCACCGAACTGAAGCGGGAGGCTTTCGAAGCCAATCTGGCCCTGCCCAAGCACGGGCTGATCAATCTGACCTTTGGCAACGCCAGCGCGATCGATCGCGCGCGGGGCGTTTTTGCGATCAAGCCGAGCGGCGTCGCCTACGGGGTGCTCCGTCCGGAGGACATGGTCCTGGTGGACCTTGAGGGCAGGGTGGTGGAGGGGCTGATGCGGCCTTCTTCGGATACACCGACCCACCGCCGGCTCTATCTCGGGTTTCCCGTGATCGGCGGGATTGTCCACACTCATTCGTCCCATGCGACCGCGTTTGCCCAGGCGGGACGTTCCATCCCCATCTTCGGCACGACCCATGCCGACTATTTTTGCGGTGATGTCCCGGTCACCCGCAAACTCACCGCCGCTGAGATTGGCGGCGCGTACGAATGGGAAACCGGCAATGTCATCCTCGAGTGCCTCCAGCTGCAGGTTCTGAATCCCCTCGACTGTCCCGGCGTCCTGGTCAACCGGCATGCACCGTTCACCTGGGGTGAAACGGTCGCCCGGGCCGTTGAGGTGGCGGTCGCCGCCGAGTGTGTGGCCCACCTCGCGTTGATGTCGCTGCAGCTCGATCCCAGCCTGGGCCCGATCGAACCGGCGCTGCTCAACAAGCACTTCAAACGCAAACACGGCGCCGGTGCCTACTACGGGCAGCCGGACACCGCGCACCGGTGACCCGGCGCGCGTGCACCCTACGGCTTGGTCTGCTCGACGGCGCTGACCCGGCCGTTTCGCAGCTCCACCCGAATCCGTTCGTCGACACGCTCGCGATAGATATCGGTGCGCACGGGTTCGAAGTAGACCACGTAGCGCTTTGAAGCCTTGTCGTACACCACGATCCGGCGATAACCGGTCTGTACGGAGCCGGCATACTCCTGCCAGTAGACGTTGTAAACCCACGTCATGACTTCGCCGTCCGCGTTCAACGACGAGGAACGTTCATCCGGATTGCCGAGTGCAATGTAGACGAGATCGGCGGTGTCGCCGATGGCGAGTTCCCCCTTCTTCAGCCGCTGTTGCGTGCTTGAGTCGAGCGAGTTGAACACGGCCGACTTTTCCTTGGAGCGGCTGTCGAACGTGTTGCATCCCGCGAGCAGGAGCGTGGCGGCGACGACGATCAGTGAAGGGGCTTTGAATCGCATGGTCCTTTTACAGACAGGGGCGGACCGGGCAAGTTTCGTCGGGTGTGACGATTCGAGCAAATCGATGGTTTCAAAGCTCCGGAAATCATGGAATTGGCCGCCATGCCACGTGGAATCGGGGAGGCTTCTCCGGGACGACTCCCATCCTGCCTTGTACCCGGCATCGCACCGGTATTCGCTTGCGCCATGCTTCTGCCCGGACTGCTCTCCGTCACTTTCAGGCAACGCCCGGCCCGTGACATTGTCGCCCTCGCGAGTGCGGCCGGTCTGGCCGGGATCGAATGGGGTGGCGACGTTCATGTGCCGCCGAACGATCCGGCAACGGCGCGGGCGGTGCGAAAAATGACCGAGGATGCCGGGCTGCGCATATCGGCCTACGGCAGCTACTACCGGGCTGGTCAGAGCGAGGCCGCGGGGGTTTCGTTCGCGCAGGTGCTCGAGACGGCGGTTGCGCTCGGGGCTCCGTTGATCCGTGTCTGGGCCGGCTCGGTGGGGTCAGCCGTCGCCGGGGAGTCGAACCGGGCTGCGGTGGTTGCGGACCTGAGGCGGGCGGCTGAACGGGCTGCGCAAGCCGGGGTTGGCGTTGCGACCGAGTGGCACGGTGACACCTTGACCGATACCACCGAGTCGGCGATCCGGCTCTTCCGGGAGGTGGGCCATGCCGATCTTGGGACTTTCTGGCAGCCACGAATGGGCGATGACATCGGCACCGGTCTGGCGGATCTCCGGTTGCTCGGCGGGCACCTCAAGGCGGTGCATGTGTTTCATTGGTGGCCGACCGTGCAGGATCGCCGGCCCTTGGTGGAAGGGGAATCGGCCTGGGGCACCTATCTGGTCGAAGTCAGCCAGGTCTCCGATGGTCTCTTTGCCTCGCTGGAGTTCCTTCCCGCCGAGACCGAGGCCGACCTTCGGAGGGATGCGACGACCCTGAAGCGCTGGCTCGATCGGGAAAACTGCCGGGCGGTGGATTAGCCGCGGTGGTACTCCATGTAGGTTGCGGTCCGTGCGGCGACGTCCTCGCCGAGGAGGCGCGCCACCAGATGCAGGGAGCAGTCTATCCCGGCGCTGATCCCGGCCGCCGTGAGGATCCGACCATTGTCGTGAAAACGTTGTGACGCATCGACGGTGGCCAACGGCGCGAGCTCACTCAGGAGCGGCAGAACCTGGTGATGGGTCGTGACCCTCAGTCCGTTGAGCAAACCGGCGCGCGCGAGCAGCAATGAACCCGTGCAGACACTCATGACCTGGTCGGCGCGCGCCGCGCGCGCCTCCACCCATTCGATCAGCGAAGGCTGCAGCAGCAGGGCGCGGGTGCCGAAACCTCCTGGAACGATCAGCACATGGGAATGGGGACAGGACTCGAGGGTGTAGTCGGGCACCACCTTCAAGCCGTTGCGCGCGCGCACGGTGCCGGGAGCGACCCCAACGGTGACGACCTTGAAGGCGGAGTGGGCCGCGAGCTCATCGGTGACCGAGAAGACCTCGAACGGACCGGCGAAATCAAGGACCTCGACGTCGTCGAAGAGAAGGATGGCGACGGTGCGTTTCATGATGGTGAGCGTTCAAGTCGATGGAGAGGGGCTCCCGGTGCCGGTTGACTCGTGGCGGAGCCATTGGAAGGCTGGCGGAATGATGATCGATGCTCAAGCCTCCGAGCATGCCTACCGCGCCGGACTGGCAGCCCATGCGGGAGAGGCACGACGATGGTTCGAAAGCCTGGTGGCGGTTTGTCTGCGACGCTTCCTCCAGCAGGAGAGTGGAGCGCTGCCCTCAGCTGAAACCGTCGCGGCCTTCAGCCGGCACCTCTGGAATTCGGCGAGTGCGGTGGGCTGGCCTTCGCCGCTGGCGGAAGGAACAACCTGTGGTCCCGAGGAACGTTCGTGGGACGGCATTGAGGCGCAGGTGAGCGCAATTGCCGCGTGCGGAAGCGATGAAACGGAGCGGGCACGACTCCTTCCGGTGGCCCGACAGTTGCTCAAAACGTGTATTTACGGGGAATTTACCGAGTGTCGGAATTCGTATCGATCACCCGTTGCCGAAGACCGTTGCCGAAGGCAGGATCCATCGATCGCGCGCACCCGAATCAGCGGCACGCCGTGCGTGGATTGTCCTTATTACGTGACGCTTACGCAGGGAGAACATGCCACCCTGCTTGAGGCCTCCTGGGCCCGCGGGAACCCGGTTCCCTATACCCGGGAACCGGCCTTGTTTTTGCCTGAAGACTTCCGTGAACTCCGCCGTTTTCTCTGGTTGCAGGCCCGTTTCGGAGGTCGCTGATCGAGCCTGGGCTTTACTCCCCCGAGGGAGTAGTTCTACTTAGCCCATCTCCATGAAAAAGCACCGGGTTGTCCTCATTGATGACGAGACAGTCTTCCGACAACTGTTGACCATGGCCCTCGGCCGATTGCCCGAGGTCGAGATCGTTGGAGACTACCTTGACGGTCAGGACGGCCTCGACGCGTGTTTGCGCGATAAACCCGACCTTGTGGTGGTGGATCTCTATCTGCCGAGCGTCCACGGCGTCGATATCGCTCGCGAGGTGCGCAAGCAGCTTCCGGAAACGCGGATTTTGGTGCTCACCGGTCATGCAAGTGAAGCTCTCCCCTCGCAGTTGATCAGTTTGGGGGTCCACGGATTCGTCTCCAAGACGGAGCCGCTCAAGGTCGTGATCGAGGCGGTGAAAAAAGTGGTCTCGGGCGGTCTCTTCTTTTCCTCGAGCACGCCGGCCAAGCCGACCCTTTCACCCTTGCCGGCACCCACCGCCACGCCGCTGAAGAATCCACTCACGCCGCGAGAGCTGGAGGTTGCCATCAGCGTCGCCTCCGGGCTCTCCTCGAAGGAGATCGCCTCAAAACTCGACCTCTCCGTGCGAACCGTGGAGAAGCATCGCGCCAACATCATGGACAAGGTCGAGGTGCGTGAGGTTGCGAGCCTCGTGCGCTGGTGCGTCCATCAAGGGCTGATCAAGGTTTGACCCGATCACGGCTCAGTCTGTGACGAGTCTGACGAGCCAAATCTTGAATTGGTGTGCGCACTCATCGAATCCTGCCCGCAAAACTGCCAGCTCGTCCGTGCTCAGAACGGCATCGGAGTCCTTCAACTGAGACTCCAGCGCTCCGCATTGCGCGGCAAAGAGCAGGGCACCCACTTGGTACGAGCTTCCTTTGAGACCATGGACGACGATCATCTGCTTTCCGACGGGCAACGCGCCCAGACGATCCAGTTCCCTCACCGTCTGGTCGAGGTAGATCTGCACCAGTTCCTTGGTATCCTCAAGACCGAGAACGTCGATCAAGTGGTCGAGGCTGGAGGGGGTGATCGGCATGGTGAGAAGATTTCGCAACCGCACCGGCGGCGCCAGATTGATTCTGTGCGTACTACCACCCAGTGGTTTTTCTCGTTTCCGCTGGCGGTGGTGGTGGCGGACTTTCATGCGACCTCGTTCGGGGCGAGATTCCCGGGAGTGGTGGCATGGATGTTCCCGTCCCCGCTTGGCGAGACGCCCTTCCTTGCCGGTTGGGCCTGGCTGGCGGTGGGGGTCGTACTGGCGGCTGGGTTGGGTGGGCTGACTCTCTGGAACCTCCGCCTGCGTCGCCAGGTGGAACAGCGGAATCGGGCGCTCTCCCATGCCGAACTCCGCTACCGGGAGATGTTCACCAAGCTCCCGGTGATGGTCTTCGAGGAGGATTTCACCGAGGTGATCAAGCAGGTTGCGCGGTGGCGGCACGAGGGCGTGACCGATGTTCAAGCGCACCTTGAGGCCCACCCCGATCTGCTGCGCGAGTGCTTCCGGGCCATTCGGGTGACCGGAGCCAACGAGGCGGCGTTGCGACTCATCGGCGCATCGGATGTCGCATCGCTCGGGAAGCTGATTCCGGTCCTGTACGACCGGGGATTGGATACGGCATTGAAGATGGAGTTGCAGGCAATCTGGGAGGATCGGAGGTCGGTGTCGTGCGAGGTGGATTTCACCGACGCAGGCGGACGGATGCGTCAGTGCCTGATGCAGTGGACGGTGACCCGGACCACTGACGAAAGACCTGACTGGGGCCGTGTGGTGGTGGCGTTCTCCGATTTGACCGACCTTCGGCAGACGGAGTTGCGGCTGCGTCAAAGCGAGGACCGCTGGGAACTGGCCATCCGCGGACTCCAACTCGGCCTCTGGGAGTACGATTTTGTCACGGGCGCGGCCTTCTACTCCGATCGCTGGAAGGAGATTCTCGGGTACGAGCCTCACGAGATCGGCGTGGATCGCGATGAACTGGGGAGCCGCGTACACCCGGACGACCGCAGGGCGTTTGACGACGCGATGGAGGCCCACCTGCAGCGTCGCAGCCTGCATTATCGCACGGAGGTCCGGATCCGATGCAAGGACGGCTCGTACAAGTGGGTGCTCTCACGGGGAAAGGCGCTGTTTGGCCCCGATGGCCGGGCGCTCCGCATCGTCGGGGCACTCTCCGATGTCAGCCAGCGGAAGGCGGCCGAGGCGGCGCACCGGTTGAGCGAAGAACGCTACCGCCGGCTTTTTGAGGGCAATCCCTCGCCGATGTGGATCTATGATCTTGAGACCCTGCGTTTTCTCGAGGTCAACGCCGCCACGGAGCGGGTTTACGGATACACCCGGGACGAAATGCTCGGCATGAGCCTGCTCGACATCCGTCCCCCGGAAGAGCACGCGCGGGTGCGGGCGGTGCTGAAAAACTGGAAATTGCAGGGAGGCGACCTCTCGGGAGTCTGGCGTCATGTGCGCCGGGACGGCGCGATCCTCTTTGTGGTCGTCAATGCCCATCGCCACGAAGTGGAGGGCCGAACCGCAGTGCTGGTCCTGGCGCAGGATGTGACCGAGCGCCATCTTGCCGAGGAGCGTCTGCGCGTCAGCGAAGCCCGGTACCGGGCGCTCTTTGAAAGTGCGGTTGAAGGTGTTTACGAGTCGATCGCCGACGGATCGTTCAAGGCGGTGAATCCAGCCTTCGCCCGCATGCTGGGGTATTCCAGTCCGGCGGAGCTGCTCGAACGGGTCAGTCACGGGGTTTGGTCCTTCTACGTCAAACCCGGACGCCGCAAGGACTTTTTTGATGCGCTGGGAGCCAAGGAGACGGTCACCGACTTCGAGTCGGAGGTGCTCTGCTCGGACGGAACCAGCAAGTGGATCTCGGAGAACGTGCGTGCGATCCGCGGAGGCCACGGAGAACTGCTTTACCTGCAGGGATTCGTCTCCGACATCACGGAACGTCGCCAGTCGGAGGTGGATCTGCGCACGAGCGAGGAGCGGTACCGGGTGCTCTTTGAGCACTCGCCGGTGGCGATTGTCGAGTACGACTACCGGGCGGTGGGCGACTGGATGGACGACCTTCGAATCCAAGGAATCGAGGACCTTGAGCGGCACTTCACCGAGCATCCCGAGGATCTGTCCGCAGCGCTGAAAAAGGTCGTGCCGGTGGGAATGAATGAAGCGGTGGTCAAGCTGGTCGGGGCACGCTCCAAGCAGGAGGTGATCGGGCATCTCGACCGCATCTTCACCGCGGAGGCCAGCCTGGCGAAGCAGCGGGCGTTCGTGGCGGTGTGGCAGGGGCTCAACCAGATTGAAGGCGAACTCACCCTTCAGGCGCTCGATGGGACGCCGCGGCTGGTTTATTACCGCTGGTGGCTGCCGGTGCGGGACGGGAGACTGGACTTTGAGTGGACGCAGTTGGTCCTGGTCGATTTGACGGTGACCAAGCAGGCCGAGGCGGCGCTGGCGGCGGAGCGGGAGCGTCTCAGTGTGACCCTTCGCGCGATGGCCGAGGGGGTCGTGACGACTGACACGCTGGGTGTGGTGCAATTCATCAACCATGCCGCGGAGGAATTGGTTGACTGGAAATTCGGCGGTGCGATCGGTCGCCGGATCGGCGATGTGGTGGCGTTGCGGCACCAGAAATCGCGTGCCGAGGTCGTGGTACCCGTCACCGAGGCATTGGCACAGCATCGGGTGATTGATCTGCCGATGCAGACGACCTTGTTGGACCGCCAAGGTTCGCCCCATCTGGTCGAGGGACGCTGCGCGCCCCTGTTCGACGGGCGGGGTGCGCCGATCGGCGCAGTTTTGGTGATCCGTGACATCGGCGAGCGGGCGAGACTGGAGACCGAAATGTTGCGCGCGTCGAAGCTGGAGTCGGTTGGCATCCTCGCGGGTGGCATCGCCCACGACTTCAACAACATCCTGACGGTCGTGATGGGCAACCTGACGTTGGCGCAGCTTGATTCCCAGGTCCGGGCGACCGCCGGGAAATGGCTGCAGGAGGCGGAGCGTGGGGCCATGCGTGCGCGAGACCTGACGCAGCAGTTGCTTACGTTCGCCAAGGGCGGGGATCCGGTGCGCAGTGCGGTGCGCCTGCCGGAGGTGGTGCGGGAGTCGGCCGCGTTTGCACTGCATGGATCCAAGGTCAGCTGCGAGTTTGAAACGGAACCGGCCCTCTGGCCGGCCGACGCCGACAAGGGGCAGATCGGTCAGGTGGTGCAGAACCTTGTGATCAACGCGGTCCAGGCCATGCCGGACGGAGGCCGGGTCCAGATCCAGCTGCGCAACTTCATCGGACGGCCCGATCGCAGTGAGGGGGCGACCGCCGGTGAGGGACGTTTCGTTGGCATTAAAATTTCAGATACAGGACACGGGATCCGGGCGGATCACCTGGCGAGAATCTTTGATCCTTACTTCACGACCAAACAGAATGGGAGTGGACTGGGACTGGCCACCGTGTACTCGATTGTTCGCAAGCACCAGGGCCACGTCGAGGTCGAGTCGGAGCCCGGCAAGGGCACGACGTTTCGACTCTGGCTGCCGGCCGCGCGGGTCGAGCCGCCGGTTGAGCTGGCGCCCGGAGCGCTTCCCGGGGGGATGTCCGGCAGGGTGTTGTTCATGGATGACGAGGAGACGATCCGGCGGATGGCGCAGGCGCTGCTCGCCCGGCTGGGTTTCGAGGTGGTGACGGTTTCGGACGGCGCGGCGGCGGTCAGCACGTACGCGGCCGCAATGAAGACGGGGCGACCGTTTACCGTGGTGGTCATGGACTTGACCGTTCCCGGGGGCATGGGAGGCCGGCAGGCGATGGAGGAGCTGCTCAAAGTCGATGCGCGTGTGCGCGCGATTGTGTCCAGCGGGTATTCGAGTGATCCGGTGCTGGCGAATCACAAGGCCCACGGCTTTCGGGGTGTGGTCGCCAAACCCTACCGATTGGGCGATCTGGCAAAGGTCATGCGCGCGGTCATCGATGGCGAGTGAGGCCGGGGCTGGAGAAATCGCTCGCCCTCGTGCCCTTCAACCGGTTTTGCAGTAGGGCATGCCCTTGTTCGAACTGAAGCTGGAAATTGTGTCGGAATCCATCCACGCGGCCGAGGAGACGCTTGGCCTGCTTGAGGATGAGCGGCTGATGCTGTTGGAGGACAAACTTCCGGCTCGGGCATGGATCGTCGGGTACTTTGAGGGGCGCGAGGCGGTTGATGAGGCGTGGAAACGGCTGGCCGCCGTGTTGGAGCCGGGAAACGCTCGGTCCGAGCCGGTCATCCGGGAGCTGGCGGACCAGGATTGGAGGGACAGCTACAAGGCGCACTTCCACGCGTGGCGTTTTGGCCGGCTGCATTGGGTTCCGGTCTGGGAACGGGCGACGCATCGGGTGCCTCCGGGCGATGTCGTCATCTGGCTTGATCCAGGGCTTGCGTTTGGCACGGGGAATCACGAGACGACCCGACTCTGCTGCGAGCGCCTCGCCGAATACGCCCAGACCCGCGAACCTTTGCTTCCGACCGCAGAAGGGGGGCACCCGGAGCGGGTGCTCGATGCCGGCTGCGGTTCAGGCATCCTCGCGCTGTCGGCGGCGCGTCTCGGGTTTCGCTGTGTTGATGGATTCGACAACGATCCGGAGGCGGTGCGAGTGAGCCTTGAGAATGCCGCCCTCAACGACCTCGATGGGGCCGTACCCTTTTTTACCGCAGACTTGGTCACGGGTTTGGCTGGCCGCGAGGCGGATTTCCTGATGGCCAACATTCAGGCGGACGTGCTCATGGCCTTCGCCCGCGAACTTACGGGTGCGGTGGCTCCGGGCGGTCGACTGGTCCTGAGCGGGATCCTCTCCGTGGAACTCGAGACCGTCCGGCGAGCCTTTTCCGAGCGGATTCCCTCCTGGGGGTGCGACACACGGACCTTGGGGGAATGGAGCGATCTGGTCTTCGACCGCCCGGCCGCGTGACCGCAAGGTTATCTTGCTATGAGCATCCTGCTGATCGAAGACGAACCGGCGATTGCCGACACCCTGGTCTATGCGTTGCGCACGGAAGGATTTCTTCCGGAGTGGCGGACCACGGGGAGGGAGGGCCTGGACGCCGTCCAGGCGTTGCCGGTGGAGCTCGTGATCCTCGACATCGGACTGCCCGATGGCAGCGGCCTCGAATGGTGCAAACGCATCCGCGCTCTCAGCACGGTCCCGATCCTGTTCCTCACCGCCCGCGCCGATGAGTTGGATCGCGTCCTCGGCCTGGAGTTGGGCGCGGATGATTACGTGACCAAACCCTTCAGCCCTCGCGAGGTGACGGCACGCGTCAAGGCCATCCTTCGGCGTGCCCGTCCGGCGCCTGCAATACCCGCGGTTCCGCAACCCGTCCAGACTTTGACGGCGGCGCCGACCGGATTTGCCTTGGATGCGGACCGTTGTGAAATCCGCTACGATGGCCAGCGGCTGGAGCTGAGTCGTTACGAGTACCGCCTGCTCAAGGCGCTCCTCGGCCGACCGGGCAAGGTCTTTTCGCGCGACGAACTCATGACTCAGGCGTGGGAGGATCCGGGTGCAAGCCTCGACCGGACCGTCGATGCCCACGTCAAGATGCTGCGTGCCAAGTTGCGGCAGGTGACGCCGGCGGTCGATCCAATCCAGACCCACCGCGGGCTCGGTTACTCCTTGCGGATGGCATGACCATCCGCACGCGCATCCTCCTGGTTTACCTGCTGATCGTCGGCGGTGGCCTGTACTATCTGGTCAATCGCAGCCTCGCCGAGTTGCGCCCTCGTTACCTCGAGTCGATGGAGGAATCACTGGTCGACACGGTGAATCTGCTGGCGTCCGTCATCGAACGGGAGGCCGGAGATGGCCCCGTCGACGCCGTCCAGGTCCGGCAACTCTTCCAAGGAGCGCTGGCCCGTCGCTTCTATGCGCGCATCTACAGCCTGACCAAAGACCGGGTGGACCTCCGCGTGTATGTGACCGATCCGGCCGGGGTGGTGATCTACGACTCGGTCTTTCCCCCCGACGAAGGCGAGGACTATTCCCGGTGGCTGGACGTAGCCCTGTCGCTCAAAGGCAAATACGGCGCCCGAGCGACGCGCACCGATCCGGAGAATGAGGAGACGCTCGTGCTTTATGTCAGCGCGCCGGTTCGAGCGGCGTCGACGGACCGGATCCTTGGCGTGGTCTCGATCGGCAAACCGACCGCGAGCATCAACGATCTCGTCAGCGCAGCGCGACGTCGTGTGTTGCTCGCGGGTCTGGCTGGTGGGGGGTTGATCATCCTGGTGGGGGTCGCCTTCTCCGTCTGGATAGCGACGCCGGTGGCCCGGCTTACCGCGTACGCGCGTGCGGTGCGTGACGGTCGGCCTGCCGTCCTTCCCCGGTTGGCGGGACGGGAGGTGGGGGAACTGAGGCAGGCGTTTGAGGAGATGAGGGCCGCGTTGGAAGGAAAAGCCTACGTGGAGCGTTATGTGCAGACCTTGACTCATGAGATCAAGTCCCCGCTTTCGGCCATTCGAGGTGCGGCGGAGATTCTCGGCGAGAATCCGCCGGCCGAGGTGAGGGACCGATTTCTCGAAAATATCCGACTGGAGTCGGGCCGCATCCAGCGCGTGGTGGACCTGCTCCTGCAGCTGGCCTCGCTCGAAACACGCAAAGCCCGGCCGGAATTCAGTTCGCTTGATCTCGCCGTGATCGCACGGGAGGCGGTTGCTGCGGCACAGCCTGCGGCCCAGGTCGGCAGCGTGGCACTCACGGTGGATGCAGCGATTGCGGTCCCGTTTCGAGGTGAACCGAACCTGATTGCCCAAGCCGTGTCGAATCTCGTACAAAACGCCCTCGCCTTCACCCCGAGCGGTGGTGAGGTCGTGGTCAGGGTCGGTGATGACGGGGATGATACCGGCGTTTGGCTTGCGGTTGAGGATACCGGTTCGGGCATTCCGGATTACGCGCTTCCCCGGATCTTCGAACGATTCTATTCACTGCCCCGACTGGGCACCCGCACGAAGAGCACCGGACTCGGACTCACCTTGGTCCGGGAAATCATCTCCCTGCACGACGGACAAGTGACCGTGGTCAACCGCCCGGGTGGCGGAGTCCGGGCCGAGGTCCGCATCCCTCCTCGACGGAGCTCACGCAGGATTTAGCCGGCACCCCCTCCCGCGCGAGCCCGCAGAGCCGCCGGAAGCTCCAGTTCGAGCACCGACGGGGGCGAAACGCCCCCAACAGGATGTCATCTATTAGATGACATCCTGTTGGGGGGTGGTCTTCGTGGAAACGGGACTCTGGCCGGTGCCATCGTGGTGCCATGACGGGATCGGATGGATTCTCTTTTTCGGATTGACGGCTGGCATCGCCGGGTTGGCGAGCCGATGGAGTCGTCGCGTTGCGATTGCCGGGGACGTGGAAGCGAAGGAAAGGGCCCCATGGTGGAGGGTCGCCGGCGGGTGGAGCGCCGTGGTGTTTTCCGGTTTGAGTCTGTTCGTGGCGCCGCGATGGGCGCACCTGCCGGAGAGGGCACCGGCGGTTGGGCGGCTGGAGTTTCCCGGATGGCCTGACAGCTTTGAAGGAAGGCCGTGGACTCGTGTTCGTCGCCCGGACGGCCCGGCGAAGGTATTTGCTCCGCTGGCGATCGCATCGGCCGTGTTCTGTCAGGACGAACGAAAAGTGGTGCTACGCTGGATACCCAGTCCGACCCGGCGGATGCACCCGGCCGCGGACTGCTTTCGCGCCCGCGGTTATGGCGTTGAGTGCGGCCGATTGGTCCGGGATGCGCATGGTTTCACCTGGAGCGAGTTTACCGTCGGGCGGGAAGGCGAAAGCTGGCGGGTGCGGGAGCGCCTGTACTCGGAGAGCGGTGAAACTTGGACCGATGCCTCGGCCTGGTTCTGGTCGGTCTGGCGACGCCCGGGGAGCGGCCCCTGGTGGGCGGTGACTGCGGTGGAACCCGTGCGGTGAGCCGCCAGCGTGGGATTCGTTTCCGGCCGGAACGGACGGGCTCAAGCGGACAAGGCAGTCAAATCGACCGGTGTGAGCACTTCGTGCTTGGGCCCCTCGTAGCCGTCGAAGAGCTGACGATGGCCCGCGAGTGAGAGCGCATCGGTACGGGTGTAGTAACCCGAGACCCAATCGAGGAGGAATCCGAGACGCTGGTCCTGATCATCCCGGCTGGTGTATTTGGCGGCTTCGTGGGGACGCTGGCGGCAATGGAGAAGGCAGACCTCGCGACCCGGATTAAGGAAGACGAGCTCCGGGGAGAGGGGAAGGAGGGCATTGATCAAGTCGGCGTAGCATCCCTCGATGATCCATCCGGGATGGCGGTCGGTGAAGGCCTTGAGATCCGCGAGGATGGCTGATTCCACGCGACGGACGGCGATGCGATTCGGTTCCCAGACGAGGGTATCGAGATCGAGCACGGGAAACGGACGGAGGGCAGCGAGCGCCTTGGCCAAGGAGCTCTTGCCGGAGCCTGAGTTCCCGAGGAGTGCTGTGCGTGGGGTGTTTCCGAAATCCATGAAAAATAAACGACGAGGTGAGGACGGATACGAAGGCCTTCTGCGCACCTCCGCCGAAGCGGGGAGTGGGCAGGCGCGAGGCTGAGCCCCGACTCTCCTAGGACATCCGATTCAGCAAGTGGTTCGAGCGTGCGTCTGATTCTGCCGGGTCGCGTCGTAAGCGCTTCCTCCGGGAGAAGAACCATCTGTCGGGTGGCTCAGAACGTGTTTTCGTTGGGAACGACGCCAACGATCTTGATCTCGATCGCGCCAACGTCCTTCAGTCCCAGATTCTGGTGATAGATCTCGGTGATTTCCTGCGTCAGATAACCCTGAATGGCGTCGAGTTTCGCGTTCGGACGGATCTTTAGCCGCAGCTCGGTGTGAAAGAGTCGACCCTTGCGGGTTACCTGAGCCCGGGCGGAGGCGATACCGCGGACCTGTTCGCAACAGGCCTCGATGACCCGATGGAGGGCGGAGCGGGAGATTTCGAGGCGGCCCTTCTCGTCTTTGGCGAGGATCAAGGTCTGCGGGTCGCGAAGGACGATGAGCACGACCAAGAGGGCGAGGAGCCCCCACAGAGCCAAGATTTGCACGGATGAAACGGAAAACGTATCAAAAAAGGCCACGATGGGGTTGTGATGGGAAAAGCTGAGGGGCGCAACGCGGGATTCGTGAAGCGAAAGCCGAGTTGGGTGACCGTCCAAGAGCAGAGGTGGACCACCTCTCAAAGACTCGAGCTCTCGTGGAAAGAGTGCTGAACCCGTGATGGAGGATCAATCGGTGGCGGGTGCTTCGGGCCAGACATCGTCGGTGCGCTCGGCAGGAGAGGAGTCGCTCGGCAACCGGACCCCTTCGATGATGACATCGACTCGATTCACACCCTTGCCGGTCATGGCCATGACCTGACGGCGAACAGCCATCTGGACATCGTATGCGGTGCGTCCGATTTCGGTGCCGTAGAGCACGGCGATGCGCAATTCGATCGCGTAGGACTCACTGGCGTCCTCCACGACCTTGACGCCGCGAGAGTCGGACTCCCGTTTGACGAAAAGTTCGCTGATCCCGTCGACCAAACCACCGCCGACGGCAGCGACGCCCTTGATTTGCAGTGCGGCGAGGCGGACGATGCTGGCCACGACGGTGTGGTTAATCTTGATCTCGCCGAGTTCCGGTTGGTCGTCGATGCGAGTGGGTGGCACAAAGTCGGCGCTGGTCTGCATTGCGTTCTAGTCTGCTAATGTACGGCTTGGGTTGCAAGGAACCTCAGTAAAAAGGCGGTTTTCCGGTAATTTTGCGCGAACCCTCTGACGCGGTCAGGTGAAAAGATCGGTGGGGGTGCGTGCCATGAATTCCTCCATGTACGCGGTGGTGGCTTTGCCCTCGATGAAGATGGGGTCGCTCATGATCGCCTTGTGCAGGGGGATCGTGGTCTTGATCCCGCGAATGAGGTACTCGCTGAGTGCGCGGTACATACGTTCCAAGGCGGTCTTGCGATCGGGGCCGTAGGTGATGAGCTTGCCGATCATCGAGTCGTAGTACGGCGGGATTGAGTAACCGCTGTAGGCATGGCTGTCGACCCGGACACCGTGACCGCCGGGAGCGTAGTAAAGCCCGATCGTGCCGGGAGACGGGATGAAGTTGCGGGCGGGATCCTCGGCGTTGATTCGGCACTCGATCGCGTGCTTCTCGAACTTGATATCCCCTTGGTCAAATTCCAGTTTTTCGCCGTTGGCGATCCGGATCTGTTGTTTGATCAAATCGATGCCGGTGCACTCCTCGGTGACCGGATGTTCGACCTGAATCCGGGTATTCATCTCGATGAAGTAGAAATTTCCCTTCGCATCGACGAGGAATTCGATGGTGCCGGCATTCTCGTAGTCGGCGGCGGAGGCGGCCTTGACGGCGGCCTTGCCCATGGTCTTCCGCAAGCTTGGTGTGAGAAACGGGGAAGGGGATTCCTCGATCAACTTCTGGTGGCGGCGCTGCACGGAACAGTCGCGCTCACCGAGATGGATGACCTTGCCATGACTGTCAGCGAGGATCTGGAACTCGATGTGGCGCGGCTTCTCGATGTATTTTTCGATGTAAACCGAGCCGTTTCCGAACGCCTTTTCGGCCTCATTCCGGGCTACGTGGTACTCCTTGGCGAAGGAGACATCGTTGTGAGCGATGCGCATGCCACGACCGCCCCCGCCGGCGACCGCCTTGATGATCACGGGATATCCGATCTTGCGGGCTGCCTTGACTGCCTCGCCCTCGCTTTCGACCGGACCATCCGAGCCGGGGACGATCGGAACACCGGCTTTGCGCACGGTTTCCTTGGCGACTGACTTGTCGCCCATCATCTTAATGCTGCGAGATTTGGGTCCAATGAACTTGATATTGCAGGACTCGCACTGCTCGGCGAATTTGGCGTTCTCGGAAAGGAAGCCGTAGCCGGGATGGATGGCGTCGACGTCGGCGATTTCCGCCGCGCTGATGATCCGGTCGGCGCGCAGGTAGCTGTCTGCGCTTTTGGGGCCTCCGATGCAGATTGCCTCATCAGCCAGTTGAACGTGAAGCGATTGTACATCGGCTTCGGAGTAAACCGCGAGCGTCTTGACGCCGAGTTCGCGACAGGCGCGAACGATGCGCAGGGCGATTTCACCGCGGTTGGCGATGAGGACCTTTTGAATCATGGTGGCAGAAAATGAAACCGCCAAACGCCATCGGAATGCGCGTTCACACCAAGGAACGGCTTCAATGGAGCTTAGCGGCTCACAAATGGAGGGAGATTAGTCCTGTTTGACCTTGAACAGGCGCTGGCCGTACTCGACGGGTTGCCCATTTTCGACCAGAACTTCGAGGATTGTGCCCTCGGTCTCAGCTTGGATCTCGTTCATGATCTTCATCGCTTCGATGATGCAAACTAAAGACATTTCGTTTACTTTGATGCCAATATCGGCGAACGATTTGCTTTCAGGTGATGAGGCGCGGTAGAAAGTCCCGACCATGGGAGACTTGATGTAGGCGATACCCACTTCGTCGACCGCAGGGCTTGCAGGGTTGATTGACGGAACGGCTGACGTGGCGATCCGAGGAGGAATGGCCTGATCGGCCGAAGGCGCATCGGTGTAGGAGACTCCCGAAATGCGGCTGGCGTGCAGCAATGGAATCGCATCCGAACCACGTTTGATCTTAATCTTGAAGCCTTCCTCCTCCAGCTCGAATGCGGTGAGGTCGGAACGCTTCATCAGGTCGATGACTTGCTTGATCTGTTTGAGGTCCAAATTTGAGCCTGGGTTGAGTTGAAGGGACTGGAGTTAGTGTCCAAGTCAGGAGTGGCGTTCAAAAACAGTCTGACCTCATTGTGCAATCTCCGAATTTTTCGTCAAAATTGGCCGAACAGGCTTAAATCGGGCCAAAAAAGCAGGAAAACACACGAATTTTTGAGGGATTTAGTGGCTGAACGGGGGAGTTGCTCGTGGCTTGAAACCTCGAAAACGGGAGGTTGGCTATAGGGTAGACATTGCACAGGATACAAGAAACTAATGCTCGGGCCTCGTGCGCCTGATTGCTGAACGAGCCCTTTTTTTGGCGACTTCGGAGCTTGGCGGAGAGATAAAAAGACCCCAGCGCGGAGAACGCGGTGGGGTCTATGGCCCGAACGAGCTGTGGGTCGTTAGCGGTACTCTTCGCCGGTGGTCGCGTTGACGATCTTGAAGTTCTCGACGTGGTAACTCGGGTCGGCGCGGAAGGCGAGTTTGACGCCGTGGAGCTTTTCGACCCGGACCAGCAAATCGGCATCTTCGTTGCGCAGGCGTTCGAGGATGCTGGGGTGGACCAAGACCCGCAGGCTGTACTCCTTGCCGTCGTTGCGCAGCTGGATGCGGCGGGCGACGGATCCGAGACGGCGCTGGAGCTCAACTGACATGGTGGTCGCGCTCTTGACGATGCCACGACCGCGGCAGTAGGGGCAGTCGGTGTAGAGGTTGCTTGAGAGTGACTCCTGCTGCCGCTGGCGGGTCATTTGGAGGATGCCGAGCTGCGAGATGGGCAGGATGTGGTTCTTGGCCTTGTCCTCGGACATGCATTCGACCATCCTCTCGTAGACGCCGTTGCGGTGGCGGCGCTCTTTCATGTCGATGAAGTCGCAAATGATCAGACCGCCGAGATTGCGCAGTCGGATCTGCCGGGAGATCTCGACGGCGGCCTCGAGATTGACGGCGTAAATCGTGTTCTTTTCGTCGCCGGACCGATTCTTATGGGACCCGGTGTTCACGTCGATCGCGATCAGGGCCTCGGTTTCGTCGATAATGATCTCGCCGCCGCTCGGAAGCGTCACCTTGCGGTGGAAGGTCTGTTCGATCTGCCGCTCGATGTTGAAACGTTCGAAGATCGGGATGCTGTCCTTGTAAAAGGCGATCTTTGAGCGGGAGCGTTTGGAGATCAGTCCGACTAGGTCAGCGGTGCGCTCATGGTCCTCACGATTATCGATCAGAACCCGGTCCACCTCTTCGGTCAGGAAGTCGCGCACCGTGCGTTCGACCAGATCCGGTTCTTGGTAAAGCCCTGCCGGGGCCCGCTCCGACTGCATCTTCGACGTGATTTCCTCCCACTTTTTGAGAAGGATATGCAGATCGCGCACGAAATAGCGGGCCTTTTTGCCCTCGCCGGCGGTGCGGACGATCACCCCCATGCCCTCGGGGATGGTGAGCTCGTTGATCAGCTGTTTGAGCCGCTTGCGTTCGTGGATATCCTCAATCTTGCGCGAGATACCGCAGCCATCGGAATACGGCGTCAGGATCAGGTAACGTCCCGGGATGGAAAGGTTGGTCGTGGTCCGGGGGCCCTTGGTGCCAATGGGGCCTTTGGTGACCTGGATGACGATTTCGCTGCCGGGCGGGTAGAGATTCGGGATGTCCTTGACGGTTGGCTCGGCGGGACGGGGTGCGGAGTCTTTCTTCTTATTCACTCGCACGACTTCCACCGACGAATCGGCGGCGGCAGGGAGCATGTCCCAATAGTGGAGAAATGCGTTCTTGGCGTAGCCGATGTCGACGAATGCGGCCTTCAGCCCTGGGTCGAGATTCTTGATCTTTCCCTTGAAGATTCCCCCGACCATGCGGTCGTCGGAGTGGCGCTCGATCTCAAATTTTTCCAATCGACCGTCGACGAGGAGCGCCACGCGCTTTTCGAGTGGCTCGGAGTTGATGATCAGCTCGCGGTAGGACGTTTTCTGCTTCTGGAAAACACTGAGGATCTTTTGGAGGAGCGGGCGCTGTTTGGAGCGCTCCTGGGCGCTGCTTCGGAGCTGGTCGTTGTCAACGTCCGGCGCGTCGGTGACCGGTGGCGGATTGGTCAGCTCCGCGTCATAATGTGCGGGATCGGATGACTCGTCGTGGTCGTCCGGTGATGGTGAGGATTGCGATTGATCGCGCATGGTGTTGTTTGTCCTGGTTTTGGACGGGGCACCCGTGGGCGACAGTCGCGGCGCAGGAAATCCTGGCAGAGCGGTCGTTATCGCTGAAGAAAATCACACTCATGTGAAATCCTTTCGAAAGCGATAGACGCTCTGGACCAGTCCTTGCAGCAAGCAGCAACTGAGCACAAAGGAGCCACCGTAGCTAATGAAGGGAAGCGGTATGCCCGTGATGGGCACCAGCCCGATGGTCATGGCGATGTTGACGAACACATGCACGCCGAACAGCACCGTCACGCCAAGGGCGAGAAGTGTGCCGAAACGGTCTCGCGAAAGACCAGCGATGCGGATGCCGTTAAACATCATTATCCCAAACAAACTGAGAACCGTAAGGCTTCCCAAAAATCCCATCTCCTCGGCAATGACCGAGAAGATAAAGTCGTTGTGCGCGACAGCTGGAGGCAGATAGCCCAGTTGCGCCTGTGTCCCCTGCGTCCAGCCTTTGCCCGAAAAACCTCCGCTGCCCACGGAAATGAGGGACTGGTTGAGGTTCCACGCGTCCTTGGTTCCCGCCGGATCGATGATCTCGGGCGCGGCGAAGGTCAGGATTCGATTCCGCTGGTAGTCCTTCAGGGGGAACCAAGTCTGCGACTCGTAGCTCCCCTTTTGGCGATGGAAGTCCAATTCATTGGACTGCATGTACTTGACATAGCTGTAACTGTCCCATCCGACGAGTCCGACGACCAGCAGGAACGCTCCCATAGCTCCCGCGAAAAAGCGGGTTGAAAGCTTGGAAACGTAAAGCATGGAGAACACCATCGGGGGCAGCACGATCACCGACTTCAAATCGGGCTGAAGCAAGATAAGGAACATGGGCAATCCCACCGCAAGGGCCAATTTACCCAATACCCCGAGCGATTGCCGCATCGTCCCCACCGGTGATCGGATCAATGCGCTGGCGGTGAAGAGCAGGACGGCGGCCTTCGCCGGTTCGGAGGGCTGGAAAGCGAAGAATCCAAAGTCGAGCCAGCGCTGGGCACCAAACCGTTCTGATCCGATGCCGGGAATCAAGACGAGGACGAGGGGGATCAGGCAGGCGATGTAAAAGTAATGCCCAATGCTCAACCACAACCGGTAATCGACCAGCGAGACCGCGACGTAGATCACCGCGCCCGCCAACAGCCAGACGATCTGGGTCAGCCAGTTGTTCTGGGGCGTGGAAAACTGCGCGCTGTAGATAAAAGTGATCCCGATCGCGCCCAAAGCTGCAATCGCGGTTGGCGAAAGCAGATCCCAACGCCCCCGCGTGGTCGTCTTGAAAACGCGTAGGAGAGCGATGGGGGCGGGAAGATTCACAGGCTCCTTCGAGGAAACGTTGCGCGTCCCCGATCGCAACTCCCGGTTCGGCCACCTTGCGAGAATTTCTTAGGTCCGCCTCCGTCTGCGCTCCTGCAGTTTCTTGGTGATGACGAGGCTGCGGCTTCAGCGTCATGTGGCTCTAGGTTCACCGGGAGATAGGCTTGTGCTTTGTAAGGGGTCTCACACCCTTTGTGGAACTCGTGACTTTGCGCGCCGCCGACTTCGCCGCCATTTTGTTTCCCGAGAGCGACTCCGTGTCGTTGTCGGTAGGGTTCGGCGTGGGGGCAGGTTTGGCACTTGGTTTTGCCGTCGTTTGGCTTTTGACGAGAGAAGCCCGTCGTTTGGCCGCGAAGGAAGCGGCGCAGACGATCGAGGTGGCCAAGCGGGAAGCGGCGGTCACCGCGGAGGAAGCTAAACAGAAGGCGGAGGCTGAGATTCAGTTGCACCGGGCCGGGTCCAACCGCGAGTTCGACCGGCGGGAAATTGAGAGTGAGGTCAAGCTACGCGAAATCCGTTCGCACGAGGAATCCTTGGCGTTGCTTGACCTGCAGCTCGAGCAGAAGCAGGAACGTCTTTCCCGCGAAAGTGCTGCCGTCAAACAGGCTCGTGACGCCATGCGGACGCTTTCGAAGTCATTGCGCACCCGCCTGGAGGGCATGGCCGCGATGGATGCGGATGAGATCCGCAAGCAACTCCGCGAAGAGGTCCTGCGCGAATGTCAGGACGAGCTCCGCTCGTTGCGCCGTGAGGTGCTCAAGCGATCCGACCAAGAGGTCGAAAACGAGGCCAAGCGCATCCTGATCGCCTCGATGCAGCGGCTCGCCTCACGGCCCAACAACGACATCACCGCCACGATTGTGCAACTGCCCAATGAGGAGATGAAGGGCCGGATCATCGGACGCGAGGGGCGCAACATCAAAGTCTTCGAAGCCGCCACCGCGGTCACCCTCCTGATCGACGAGTCACCGCAGATGGTCCTGATCTCGTCCTTTGACCCGGTTCGCCGGGAAATTGCGCGGGTCGCTCTGGAAGGTTTGGTGCAGGACGGCCGGATTCACCCGGCGAGCATCGAGGAATTTGTCAAGCGGGCGCAGGAAGACATCGGGCTGCAGGCCCAACAGGCGGGCGACAATGCAGTTCAGCGTTTGGGGATCAACGGGCTCCATCCCGAGGTGATCAAGCTGCTTGGCCGCCTGAAGTACCGCTTCAGTTACACTCAGAACGTCCTCGATCACTCTGTTGAGGTGGGTTTTCTCTGTTCACTCATCGCCAGCGAGGTCGGATTGGACCCCAATCTGGCCAAACGCGCCGGTCTCCTCCACGACATTGGCAAGGCGGTGGACGGCGAATTCGAGGGCAGTCATGCCCACATCGGCGCCGAGTTCGTCAAGCGGCACGGGGAGACTCCGATTATCGTCAATGCCGTCGCGGCGCATCATGAAGAGGTCCTTCCGGAAACGGTGTACGCCGGTTTGGTGATCTTGGCCGACACGGTCTCGGCCGCCCGCCCGGGCGCCCGCGCCGAGTCGATGACCAATTACCTGCAGCGTCTCGAACGGCTGGAGAAACTCGCGCTCACGATCGAGGGTGTGCAAAGCGCCTATGCGATTCAGGCAGGTCGCGAAATCCGGGTGGTGGTGGCTCCGGGGAAAGTGTCCGATGAACAGGCTCGCGAGCTCGCCAAAACCCTCCGGAATCGCATCGAGGAAGAGCTGCAGTACCCAAGCACGATCAAAGTCACGGTCATCCGCGAATCGCGTTTCACCGAAACGGCGACCTAGCTCTGCGCTTGGCCCCGGTTCAGTCTTTCCGTCCTCCGCACTTTCATCCACGGTGCGCGCATGGCTGACTCGAAGCTCCTTGAGTTCTTTCCCAATCCCGCGCCCAAGCGCGACTTTGTGATCGAGCATACGCACCACGAATTCACCTCGGTTTGCCCAATGACCGGGCATCCGGATTTTGCCACGATCACGATCCGCTATGTCGCCGATCGCACGTGTGTGGAGCTGAAATCGCTCAAACTGTATTTCCATGCGTTTCGCAACGAAGGCATCTTCTTCGAGGCCGTGACCAACCGGATCTGCGACGATTTGGGAGCCGCGTTGAAGCCGCGGCAATTGACCGTGATCTCCCATTGGAAGGCCCGTGGCGGTTTCACCTCGATTGTCACCGCCGAGTGGACGCCGCCGAAACCGGGTAAACGGAAGCCAATGCGGAGGGCCTGACTAGCCCTGCGCCAACGCCGCGACCACCTGTTCGTGGAGTTCCGGGCAGGCGGCGAGGGTGGATTGCGCTGGATAGGCGGGCCCGCCCTGCCAATTGCTGATCACCCCGCCGGCTCCCCGGACCACGGGCACCAGCGCCGCGATGTCCCAAGGGTTCATAATCGGGTCGAGCATGATATCCGCCCATCCGCCGGCTAACAACAGGTAGCCGTAGCAGTCACCCCACGTACGCACCAGACGGGCCCTGCGGGCGAGGGAGTCGAACGCGGTGCCGTTCTGATACTTTGCCGGGTTGAACGGATCGCTGGTCAGCAGGGTTGCCTCTTCGAGTCGCGTGCAGGGGCGGACGCGGACGGGGCGGCCGTTCAGCGTCGTGGTGGTACCGTCTCCGATCATCAATTGCTGAAGGATGGGCTGGTGAATCACCCCGAGTGCAGGTTGGCCCTCGTGCAACAGCCCGATCAAGGTGCCGAACAAGGGGCACGCGGTCATGAAAGACTTTGTGCCGTCGATCGGATCAAGCACCCAAACCCACTCGGCATCGCCCTGCTCGGTGCCAAACTCTTCCCCGATGATGCCATGATCGGGAAACTGGCGCATGATCCGCTCCCGCATGAGCAGTTCGGCTCCACGATCGGCCGCCGTCACCGGCGAGTCGTCGCTCTTGAGCTCGACCGGTAAGTCCGGGTTGGCGAAGAACGGCCGGATATAGTCACCGCTGGCTGCAGCCAGCTCCAAGGCAAAGCGTCGGAAGGCTTCGGGGGGCATGGGCCAAAGAATTCAGCGCTTTCGCATGGAATCGAATCCCTTTTTCGCGTTTTATCACCGAGGTGCGCCGAGTAACTCATGTCTTGGACTGATCAGCCGATTTTTTTCGTGGATTTTGAGGGCAACCGCGCGAGCGGCATCCTTGAGTACGGCGTCGCCACGGTCGTGGGCGGACAGGTGATGGAGACGCGGACGCGGTTGTGCCGGGCGATGGGGGAGATCAGCGCGGAGGATTCAGCGGTGCACCATTTGACCGAGGCTTCGGTGGCGTCCGAGGCACCGTTCTCCGACGACTGGGATTTTTTTGCCGACCTGCGTGAGCGCGGCCCGCTCGCCGCCCACTATGCCGGGGTGGAGAACTCGCTGCTCAAGTCGGTCTGGCCCTACCCCCGCGCCTCGACGAATTTTGCCCGGCCGGGCGAGCGGGTGATCGACTGGGGGCCTTGGATCGACACCGGGGCGCTCTATCTTCAATTGTATCCGAAGCTTGGAACGGGCCGGCTGGAAGGCCTGGTCTCCGCGATCGGGCGCCAGTCTGAACTGGACGCGCTGGCGGCCCGCCATTGTCCTCCTTCGCGGTGCCAGTATCATGCCGCGCTCTATGATGCGCTGGCCGGCGCGCTGCTGCTGTGCGTCCTCGCCCGCGACCCGCAACTCAGCCGGCTTTCAACCACCCAGATTCTGGCCCTGAGCACCCTCGATGGTGAGAAGCGCGACGGTCTGCGCCAGGGTGAGCTTTTCTGACAGGCTCCCTCCCCGGGTCAGCCGCCGGCTGCCGGGGGGCCGCCACTTCCGCTTCTGGCGAAACGTTTCTCGAGCACCTCGGGAGTGACCTCCGCGAGGGACTCGACCCGCCAGTCCGCGTGATCAAACGCGTGATGGGCGGTTGAGGCGTTCGGTGCCACCACGCACCAAAGTCCGGCCCGTTTCGCCGCAAGGGATCCGGCTTGGGAGTCCTCGAGGGCGACGGCTTCGTGGGGGCGCAGGCCGAGTTGGTTCACGACCAATCGATAGAGATCGGGTTCGGGTTTCGGCGAGGCCACGTCCTCCCGGCAGGCGACAAAACGGAACCGGCTGAGCAGTCCGAGCCGCTGAAGATGCTCCTCGCAGTGGGTGTGTCCGGAATTGGACGCCAGGGCGATTGGCCAGCCCCTCGCGTCAGCCGCGTCCATCAGGTCGATCACCCCGGGAAGCACCGGTTGCGCGAGCACCCGGATGCGTTTGTAAAACTGAAGCTCTGCCTCGAGATCCTGCCGAGCCACTTCGCTCCCGAATCGTTTCCAAGGGTCGAAGGAATAGTCCGCATGACCGACGCAGCGCAGAAACCGGTGGCGATCAAAGGGCAGGTCGTGCGCGGTGTGGACATCCGCAAAGCCGTCGATCAGGGGCGTTTCGGTGTCGAGGATGAGTCCGTCAAAGTCGAAAACAAGCGCTCGGGGCATGGTGGGCGTTCGGGGAAGTGGTCGGCGAAACGGAAGATGCTGGGTCACGGTCCCCGCTTTGGCAAAAGGAGAATCACCGGTGTCGGCCTGCGGACCCCTCGGCTCGTTTGCCATGGACTCGACTTTTCTCGCGACAGCCACCGGGAGAAAGCTCAGCCTGATCGTTCCCGTTGAACTCCGCCCTCCGACTTTCCCTGATGCTCCGACGACTTGCAGTCCTCGCCATTGTCTGGGGTCTCCCGGCCTCGACCGCGACGGTGCGAGCGGCGGAGTCGTGGCCGCAGGTGGTGACGGATGGGCTTGGACGGTCGGTGAGGATCGAACGGAAGCCGTTGCGGGTGGTCTCGATGACGCCGGCCAATACCGAGATTCTTTTTGCCCTGGGTGCGGGTGACCGGGTGGTGGGTGTCACCTCCTGGTGCACCTATCCCGAGGAGGCGAAGAGCCGGCCCAAGATCGGTGGCTTTGCCGCCACCACGATTCATTTGGAGGCGGTGGTGGCGTTGCGTCCCGATCTGGTGATCGCCGGAGACGAGGCTCAGAGCCTGGTTGCCGGGACCCTGGCCCAGCTGGGAATACCGGTGCTATCGGTCAAGGTGAGGGACTTTGCCGGGCTCTACGCGGTGATCGGGCAGGTCGGACAACTCGTTGGAGAACGGGAAGCGGCGGAAACGCTGGTCGGGAGCCTGCGGCGGCGGGTTGAGGTGGTGGTGGCCCGTTCCCGGCTGATCCCGCCCGAAAAGCGCCTTCGCGTGTATTGGGAAGTATTTGACGCTCCGGTGATGAGCGCGGGCCGGACGAGCATGGTCGGCCAGCTGATCGAGCTGGCGGGCGGGATCAATGTCTTCGCCGATGTGCGCGAAGAGTATCCGCAGGTCAATACGGAGGCGGTGGTGGCGCGCAATCCCGAGGTGATCCTTGGAGCCGACATGACCCAGGGCGGGGCTTTGACGGTGGAGATCCTGCGGGCTCGTCCCGGTTGGTCAACGATCGCGGCGGTCCGCGAGGGCCGGATCCACACCCTGCCGGCGGATCCGACCTCGCGGCCCGGACCTCGGCTGGTCGATGGACTGGAAAAGGTGGCGGCCGCGCTCTATCCGCAGACGGCGGAAGGAGCGGGAAGGTGAACCGTTCGCGGGAGTTTTCCGCCGCCGCCGGGACTTCGGGGACCGAACCGGCTTCAGGAAGACGCTTGGGCGGTTGGTCCGTGCTGCTTGGAGTGACCCTGTTGCTGAGCATGGCGGCCAGCCTTTGTCTTGGAGCGGTGACCCTGTCATTTGAGGAATTGTGGACTGCCCTGCGGCGTGACCCGGCGGGTGAGGCGGTTCAGCAAGTGATCCTCTGGGACTTGCGTCTGCCGCGAACCCTGCTGGCCGCGGCGGTGGGGGCGGGGCTGGCGATCGCCGGCACCGCGTTTCAGGCGATCTTCCGGAATGCGCTGGCTGATCCCTATGTGATCGGCGCCTCCAGTGGAGCCGCGCTGGGAACGACGCTGGCCTTGACTCTGGGCTGGTCGACCGGTTTTGCCGGCCTGGGCCCGCTGCCGCCGGCGGCTTTTCTCGGCGCCCTGGCCGCCGTTTCGGTGGCCCTGCTGCTCGCCGAGACGGGCGGGGGCTCGTCGGTCACCTCGCTGCTGCTGGCGGGCACGGCGCTCGGAGCAATGCTTTCGGCGGCGGTGTCGTTTCTGCTTCTTTGGCGGGACCAGCCGTGGTTTCAGGTCTTCAACTGGTTGCTGGGCAGTTTCTCCGGACGTGGATGGTCGCACGTGGCGGTGGCCTGGCCGTATTTTGCGGTCAGCTTCGTGGTCCTCTGGTTCACGGCCCGTCCGCTCGATGCGCTGACCAGTGGCGAGGAGACGGCGCGCAGCCTTGGGCTGCGGGTGCGCGCGGTGCGCCTTCTGGTGATTGGGGCGGCGACGCTTGCGGCCGGCGTGGCGGTGGCGATGAGCGGCATCATCGGCTTTGTGGGATTGATTGCGCCGCACATTGCCCGATTGCTCTTCGGGGCCGGACACCGCCGTCTGCTTCCGGCGAGCGCGCTGTTGGGGGCGATCCTCCTGGTCTGGGCGGACATTGGTGCACGAAGCGTGCTGGCGCCCGTCGAGGTCCCGGTGGGGATTGTCACTGCCGGCATTGGTGGTCCCTTCTTTCTCTTTCTGCTGAAACGCCGGGGGGGGCGTCTCGCATGAGCCCGGTGCTGGAAACGGAGGCGCTCTCCTGTGGTTACGGGGAGTGTCCGGTGTTGGTTGACGTGGGCCTGCAGGTGCGTGCGGGGGAAGTGCTCGCCCTGATCGGCCCGAACGGTTCCGGCAAGACGACGCTGCTGCACACCCTTGACCGCTTGTTGCGACCGATGCAGGGAGAGGTCCGGCTGGAGGGCCGGTCGATTTGGGGCCTGGCACCGCGGGAGGTGGCCCGGATGATCGCGTTGGCCCCGCAGAGGGAGACCCAGACCGCGTGGCCGCTGACCGTTGAGGAGGCGGTGGCGTTGGGGCGGGCGCCGCATCGCGGCTGGCTTTTGCCCTTTACCCAGGCGGACCACGGAGCGGTCAGCCTGGCGATGGCGCGAATGGGGGTGGAAAGCCTCGCCCGGCGCACGCTCTCGACGCTTTCGGGGGGTGAAGTGCGGCGCGTCCTGCTCGCCCGCGCGCTCGCGCAGTCGCCCCGTGTGATGCTGCTCGACGAGCCAGCGACGTATCTGGATTTGCACTATCAGGCGGAGTTGCTCGGCCTGGTGCGCTCCCTGGCGCGGATTGACGGAATGGCGGTTGTCCTGACGGTGCATGACCTCGCGCTGGTCGCACCCTGCGCCGACCGGGTGGCGTTGTTGGCCGGCGGGCGGCTGTGTGCCGTCGGAACCCCTGCCGAAGTCCTGCGTGCCGAGGTGTTGATACCGGTGTACGGTCCGCACCTCGAGGTCCTGATCCACCCTGGAACGGGAGCCCCTCTCGTGCTGCCACGGCCGCCCATGACGGGTTGATCCCCGAATCCGTGATCGAATCGACGCCGGAGGACGTCGATTTCGCGGCGCGGTGGCAGCGGTTAAAACCAGTGTTTCCGGCGCATGTAGAAGAGCATGCCCACGGTTCCGGCGAGAGTGAGCGAAGCGGCCGCAAGGTAGCCGTAGGGCTTTCCCAGTTCGTGCATGTGAACGAAGTTCATCCCAAACCAACCGCTGATCAGCAGCACGGGGATGGTCAGCGCGGTGATGCCGGTGAGCACGCGGATGCCGGCGTTGGCCTCGTGGCTGGATTTGTTGAGGTAAACGCGGAACGAGAGCATCAGTTGCTCCGCCCACGTGTTGGTCTCGGTCTCGATGCGGGTGAGGTCCTCGGTCAGATCGCGCAGGTAGGGAACCATGACCGCGCGGATCAGTTTGGTTTTTCCTTCCGCGAGGACTGAGGCGATTTCGCGCTGCGGGCGGACGATTTGACGGAGAGCGGAGAACTGTTTGCGCAGGGCAACCACGCGGGGAAAGAGGTCGTCGGAGGAGATGTCTTTGAGCACGCCTTCCTCGATTTCCTCCAAGTCACGGTGCAGTTCGTCCATTGCCGGTTGATAGGCTTCAACCATCAGATCGAGAATGGTGTGGGCAAATCGATCCGGGCCGCGCACGGGTGTCGCCGGACCGCGCAGGTAACGGTCGATGGCCGCCTGGACCGGGCGCAAGGGCTGGCGGTGGAAGGTCACGAGGAAGTTCTTCCCGATAAACAGGTCGAGCTCGGTGGTGGTGAAGTGCTCGGTGCGGGTGTAGTCGACCGCGTGCATCACCAGATAGAGGTGGTCCTCGTACTCCTCCAGTTTGGGCAACGGTGAATCCGTCACGCAGTCCTCGATCGCCAGCGGGTGAAATGCGAACGTGGTTTCCAGAACCAGCTTGATTTCCTCCTCCGTCGGCGCGGAAAGGTCGACCCAGAGCAGCGTTCCTGGCTCGGTCCGTAGTGCCACCAGGGTCTCGGGTGGCGGATTGTGCGCCGAGAACTTGCTGTCGCGGTAGACGAGCGTGGTGATCATGGCAGGTCGTGGAGTCTCCGAAGACGCGGGGTCCTAAATCCACCGGCGCCGCTTGCACCAGCGCCACATGAAAAAGGTCAGTACGGCGGTGGTCAGCACGATGGCGGGGTAGCCGAAGCGTGAGTTCAGTTCGGGCATGTTCCGGAAATTCATCCCGTACCAAGTGCCGATGATTGTGGCGGGCAGACTGATCGCGGTCAGCGCAGTCAGCGCCTTGATGCCCTCGTTGCCCTGCAAACTCGACTTGTTGAGGTGGAGATCGAAGGAGATCAGGAGTTGGTCGGCGAAGGATGCGGCCGTCTCGTCGATCCGGATGAGGTTGTCGCGCAAGTCCCGGAAGTAGGGCAGCATCACGGTCCGGATCATCTTTGACTCTCCACGAGCCAACCGCGAAATCATGTCGCGTTGCGGCCGGACGATCTGACGAAGGTGGGCGATCTCGCCGCGTACTTGAAGCAGTTGGGTGGTCAGGCTGGCGTCCGAGGTCGTGAGCACGGATTCCTCGATCTCCTCCAGTTCCGCCCGCAGTTCATCGGTCACCGGTTTGAAGAGGTCGACGACCGCATCGATGATCAGGTGTGCCAGACGATCCGGACCACGGGCGACCACTCCGGTGGCTTTGATGCACCGTTCGATCGTCGTGGCGATCGATTTCAAGGGGGTGGTATGGTAGGAGACGAGGTAGTCCTTCCCGAGAAACAGGTCCAACTCCGTGGTATTGAATTTCTCCGTGCGCGTGAAATCGACCGCGTGAGTGACGAGGAAGAGATAGTCATCATAATCCTCGGTCTTGGGCAGCGAGCTGGGCGTACGGCAATCCTCGATGGCCAAGGGGTGAAATTGAAAGACGGTCTCGAGGATGATCTTGATCTCGTCGTCCGTGGGGTTTTCGAGGTCCACCCAAAGCGTCAGGCCCTTGTCGGCGCGGACAAGCCGTAGGGCTTCGATCTCAAGGTCACGACCGACCAGCTTTCCGTCGCTGAAGACGAACGATTGAATCATACGCGGGTGAGATCCTGCGGCCGGATGCGACCGAGGCAAGCGTGCCGCGGCACCGTCTTGCGCCACCAGCACCAAATCCCGGTTTTGTTTGAGAAAACGATTTGACGGCGGAGGGGCTCTCCCTATCGGTAGTGGCTTGTCCGGGGGGGGAGCCACTAGGGGTTGTGGTTAGCAAGCTGTTGATAAGTTCCTGCACATTTGCATGGCCGGAGCCCAAGAAGCCGCTGAAATGCTCCTCGGCGCCCTCATTTTCGACTCTTTCTCTCGTTTTCATTCTCCGGTTCGCGCGATGCAAAAAATATTCACGGTTGGTTCCAAGACATTCGTTCTCGATCAGGCCAAGGCGGAGGAAGCCTTTGCCGCCAAGAAGGTCATTAATGGTCGCGAGACCATGACCTTCAATCTGCTCCCGTTGAAGTACCAATGGGCGTATGACCTCTATCGGATAATGAAGGCCAATCATTGGGAGCCCGAGGACATCCCGATGGGCAAGGACATCGAACAATGGCGCGACCTGAAGCACGTGTCCGATGTTGAGCGCTGGATCATCCGCATGGGCATTGGCTATTTTTCGGCTGCCGAGGGGATCGTGGGGGACAATATTCAGCACGTCGTTCGCGAGTTGGTGACCGCGCCGGAGCTGAAGCTCGTGCTGGGTCGCCACGCCCATGAAGAGAACATTCATGCGGACTCGCTGCTCTACATGATTTCGTCGCTCGGCATCAACCCGCATGAGTGCGAGGCGATGTTCGAGGACGTGGAGACGATCGTGAAGAAGAATGAGTTCGTTACACGCATCTCCAAGGACCTGCGCCGGGATCTCGATCTGACGAAACCTGAGAACAAGAAGCTGCTGGCCAAGAACATCTTCGTGTTTGGTCAGTGCATGGAAGGCACCCAGTTCTATGGGCTTTTCGGCATGGTCCTTTCGCTTTACCGCCAAAACAAGTTTCCCGGCATCGGCCAGATGTTCCGCTACACGCTGCGGGACGAAAGCAACCACATTGAGGTCTTTCGTAACCTCTTCATGGACCTGGTGGAAGAAAATCGGGAGATCTGGACGGCGGAGTTCAAGGAAGAGCTTCGGGCCTCGATGGCCGAGGCGGTGCAATTGGAGAAGGACTTCATTCGGGACTGCCTGCCGGTGAACGCCGTCGGGCTCGCCGTCGAAGAGTTCGTGCAGTACATTGACTATATTGCGGATCGGCGGTTGGAAGGCGTGGGCCTCAACCCCTTGTGCCCAGGTGCGAAGAACCCCCTGCCGTGGCTCGCCGAGATGATGGACATCAAGAAGGAGCAGAACTTCTTTGAGGGGCGCGTCACCGAGTACCAGAAAGCATCCGCCCTCGAAGTCGCCCACGACGACGAGCTCTGAGCGGGCCTCCGGAGTGGCGAGGGGGTTCAATCGCTGAACTCATTCTGGAGATTGCGGGGGCCATTGTTTTCTTGGTTTCCTGAAGGATCGGCTCCTCAGTCAACGTTGTTCGTCCCCGGGCAATTCCCCACCAATTGTGGGGGTTTGCTCCCTAGTCCGAAACGTCTTCGACCACTAGGGGTTGTGGTAGCGTGCCAAACCGCTCGCTACCAGTGGGGAAAATTTTAGATTCTCTATAAGCCTTCGCTTGACGAGTCTGACCTACGAAGGCTGAGTTTTCCTCCGCGAAAGAACGACCGGGGATCGGTTCGCTGTCGCCGTCTTCACCCTCACGCCGTCTGCCTCCGTCATCACTGTTTCTTCCACCGTTTCCCACTTTGGTCATTCGCTTCGTTAACACCTGATCCTTCCTGTCCCTGACCGCTGTGACGCCTGAGTCATGGCGGCCATGGAGACGACAACGGGCCCTCGCATTCCGTCCGCTCGTCGCACCGTTGACCGCATCATTTTTCCGTTTTCCTCGTTCTTCACGTCTCCCGCCTTCGCAGTCGCCCTCACCCTCGGATGAATCCCTCGCTCTCTCACGATCTCGCGCTCAAGCGCACCGTCCACACCCCCGTCGAACAGAAACCCCACTATGCTTGGCGCGACTTGGTCGCCTCCGAGGCTTTGGTTGTCCCTGAAATCACCCTTCTCTGCCCCCACGGCGAAGAACGATTCGATGCCAACGAGGTCGCCGATACCTTGGGCAAGGCCTTGACCAACGTTTTGTTGGCGCGCGGAGAGCGCGATATCTTCACCGCCGCAAATCGCACCTGGGTTGTCGGCATCGTGCGTGAACTGGTCGGCACGCTCACCACGCAGGCGCGTCGGCAGTCGCCCCTCAAGCTGACGCTCAACGCGCTCTATGAGCTGATTGAAAAGACGCTGGTCGACAACAACGCGTACGATGTGGCCAAGAGCCTTCTGCTCAACCGCAGCCGCAAACTCGCGGTGGATCGTTCCTCGACGGCGCCCAGCCATATCCGGGTCATTCGCCGCAACCATCAAGTGGTGCCCTTCGTTGAGCAGAAGATCGAAATTGCGATCCGGAAGTCGTTTCTCTCGTTGCAGCGCGATTCCTCCCCCGCCATCGGCATCACCCAAGCCGTCGCCGCCCGCGTGCATGCCTCGAAGCAGACCTTCGTGCACATCGAGGAGATTCAGGACATGGTGCAGGAGGAATTGATGAAGTCCGGTCACTACAAAGTGGCCGAGGCCTACATTCTCTACCGTGCCGAGCGGGCCGTGACCCGGGATGCTCCCGCGACCGGAAACGACTCTGCCGACACCCCGGTGCCCGCGCCGTCTGCTCCCGGCCAGGAGACCATGGTTGTGGTCAAGCGCGCCAGCGGTGAAACCTACTTCTGGGACGCGATCGATCTGCGCAAGCGCATCGAGTTCGCGCGCATCGGTCTCGACCTCTGTCTGACCAACGAGCAGATCGAATCAGAACTCCGCCGTTCCGTCTTCGATCAGATCTCCCAGCGCGATCTCGACGCCACGATCATTCTCAATTCGAAGACCCTGATCGAGCGCGACGCCGACTTCGCCAAGTTTGCCGGCCGCATCCAGCTGACCTACATTTACGAAGAGGTGCTCGGCTGGGACATTGTCCGCGATGGCGTCGGTTCGCTGCGCGCCGTCCACCAGCGCGCCTTCAGGAAGTATCTGGAGCACGGGGTCGCGATCAAGCGTCTGAACCCGCGTCTCCTCGAACTGGACCTCGCCAAACTGGGTGCCGCGCTCGATCCGTCGGCCGACCTCGAGTTTGACTTCCTGGGCATCCAGACCCTTTACGACCGCTACCTGATCATCGACAAGACGCGCAAGCCCGCACGCCGCATCGAGACGCCCCAGTTTTTCTGGATGCGCGTGTCCATGGGACTGTTTCTTGAGGAGCCCTCGGCCGACCGCGAGGATCGCATCACCGGTCTTTACGATCTCTACAAGAACCGCCGTTTCTGCAGCTCGACGCCGACGCTGTTCAACTCCGGCTCCCTGCACTCGCAGCTCTCGTCGTGTTATTTGTACTACGTCGATGACTCCCTTGAGGGGATCATGTACCGCGGAATCGCGGAAAACGCCCAGCTTTCAAAGTGGGCCGGCGGCCTCGGTGGTTCGTGGACCGCGGTGCGCGGCACGGGTGCGTATATCGGCGGCACCAACGGCGAATCGCAGGGTGTGATCCCCTTCCTCAAGCTGCACAACGACCAGCTCGTGGCCGTCAATCAGGGAGGCAAGCGCAAGGGCTCCGGCTGCGCCTACCTCGAAACCTGGCACAACGACATCTTTGAGTTTCTTGAGCTGCGGAAGAACACCGGTGACGACCGTCGGCGCACCCACGACATGAACACGGCGAACTGGATTCCCGATCTGTTCATGAAGCGCATGGAGTCGCGCGGTTCCTGGACTCTCTTTCGTTCGAACGAGGTCAAGGACCTGCACGAGCTGTACGGCAGGAAATTCGAGGACGCTTACGTCCGTTACGAGAAACTCGCGGAGGAAGGCAGGATCTTCGGCCAGAAGATCGAGGCCCTTGAACTGTGGAAGAAGATGCTCTCGATGCTGTTCGAGACCGGCCACCCTTGGATCACGTTCAAGGATGCCTGCAATATCCGTTCACCGCAGGACCACGTGGGGGTGATTCACTCGTCGAACCTTTGCACCGAGATCACGCTCAACACCTCCAACGACGAGACCGCGGTCTGCAATCTCGGCTCGATCATTCTCGATTCACACCTGCTGCCGGATGGTTCGCTGGATCACGCCAAACTCCGCGAGACGATCCGGATGGCGGTGCGCGCGCTGGACAACGTCATCGACATCAATTTCTACCCGACCAAGGCGGCTGAGACCTCCAACCGGCGTCACCGGCCGATCGGTCTGGGCGTGATGGGTCTGGCTCATTCGCTCTACCTCCGCGGTCACGCGTTCGCCTCCGACGCGGCGGTCGAGTTCAATGACGAGGCCATGGAGGCGATCGCCTACTACGCCTACGAAGCCTCGTCCGATCTCGCGGCTGAACGCGGCACCTACTCCTCGTACAAGGGATCGAAGTGGGACCGAGGTCTGCTGCCCCAGGATACCGTGGATCTGCTCGAACAGGAGCGCGGGATCTCGGTCGAGGTGCCCCGCGGCGGCCGGCTCGATTGGGCCCCGCTGCGCGCAAAGATCTCGGCCCAGGGCATGCGCAACAGCAATGTGCTCGCGATCGCACCGACCGCGACCATCTCGAATATCACCGCGACCTCGCCCTGCATCGAGCCGACCTACAAGAACCTCTTCGTCAAATCGAACCTCTCCGGCGAGTTCATTGTGCTCAATCCCTTCCTCGTGAAGGATCTCAAGGCCCGCGGGCTCTGGAATCAGGAGATGATCGACAACCTGAAGTACTTCGACGGCGAGCTGAAGGACATCGAGGCGATCCCTTCCGACCTGAAGGTCAAGTACCTGACGGCCTTCGACATTGATCCCAAGTGGGTGGTCGATGCCGCCGCCCGCCGCCAGAAGTGGATCGACCAGGCACAGAGCGTGAACCTTTGGCTCCGGACTCCGGACCTGAAGAACCTCAGTCACATGTACCGGCATGCCTGGCATGCCGGTCTCAAGACGACCTATTACCTGCGTACGCTCGGTGCCTCGAACATCGAGAAGGCCACGATCGCCTCCAAGAAGGAGGTTCGTATCGGTGCGGGCACTTCGCCGAGTGTGGTTGAGGTCGTTTCCGGATCCGATGCTTCAGCCGCGCTGGAGTCGAGGTTGGCTTCACCGGCATCGGCCGCGTCCAAGCCGGGCTTCACGGCTGAGCAGAAACTCGCGTGCAGCATTGAGGCGATGCGAAGTGGCGGCGAGTGCGAGGCCTGCCAGTAGACTGAGAGCGGGGCGTTTCGCCTCCACCCCTTGCAACCCCGACTCCACACGATCGGGGTTTTTCGTTGGCACTCCTCCCGGAGTCCACGACCTCATCCGCATCAGGGCGTGAGGTTTCGCTGGATCCACTTGGGTTGAACCCGAGTCGTCCCTGCCACCAACGACTCAGCTGTCCTCGAAGCTCACGCCCTTTTCCCGGAGGAAGGGCACGAGTTCGTCGACCCCAAAGTCGGCGAGAATCTCCCCGTGCCAATCGAGTGTGGGTGCCTTGTCCTGTCTGGATTTGCGAATCATCTCGGCCCGCGCGGCGCTGTCATCGCTGACATTCCGCTCGCGGTGGCCGATGCCGTGGTCCCTCAGGAAGGCGGTGACGTCAGCGCACCATGGGCAGCCGGTTTTGACATAGAGGACAGGGAGGACTTCGGCGTTCATGGTCAGATTCAGGTCAGGGAATTCAAAGCATTAGTCCTCCCGGCTTCCCGGGAGTTCCCTTGGGCGACGATTCGGTGTTCCAGCCGGGTGCCGCTATTTCTCACGGCCCCAGGACGGTCGCGGCGGGGATCTTCCGATCCCGGGGTTTTTAGGCGTGCCAACGGAACTCCACCGTTCCGAACGGCCGCCGATTTCTGCGCAGCGGACGACAAGAACGGCCAGGTATCGCGGGTCTACTCCTCGAGCATGACGGCGTTCCTGACTGGGCAGCTAGGTCAATGGGGGTAAACACATTATGATGATTTATGAACTGATGAGGACCCGTCCAAACACGCGTAAAGTCGGATTATTTTACGGAACGGCATGCCGCCCATGCCTCATTCGGGGTGGGTTGCGCAGAAGGTTAAGAATTTTTAAGCATTCATTTCGAGTGGGATACGTGGGTTCTCAGGTGTGACTTCGGCGTGAAGTGCGCGTGGTGGTCCGCCGACTGCTTATGTGATGTGTAACAATAAACCAATCACAGATCATGCGTAACTCCACTACCAAAAACTATGTCATCGGTGCTCTCTTGTCCGTACTTGTACTCCCTCTGGGAGCGGCGCAGTTCGATTTCTACAAACTCGGACGCGGTGTGGGGGGGGGCGACTTTCTACCGACGGATGGCATCCCCTCGACGGGCGGCGACCTCAGCAGCTCCAATGTCAATGGCGGGATTTTCAACGGGGACCTCACGTTTAATTCCGGCGGGATCACCGCGTGGGCCACGGGTACCTTAAACGGCAACGTGGCGGCGGTGGTGCAGGACAAGGAGGCGAACTGGACGGCGTCAAAAGGCGCGGGTTTGGGAGTCTATGCCATCAACCCTTTGAAAACGAGCGACGACAACATCACGCTGGGAGAAGTGCTCACGATCACCTTTGACCGGGTGGTTTCGCTGACCTCGATCGGTCTGCGTGCCGAAGGGCATGATTTTACCGGCTGGGGTTCGACCGATAGATTCATGCTCAATGGAGTGTCCACGCTGCTTCCGGACAATGTCGGTACGCTCGGTGTCAATTTGACCGGGAAGTCGTTCACGTTCGGGTTTGATGCAACGCAGGCGTTGTCGGCCCAGTTCTATCTGGCTTCGATGACCGTGTCAGCTGTACCGGAGGGTGGGGCGACCCTGAGCCTGTTTGCCGCCGGTCTCCTCGTCCTTGGCTTGATTCGGCACCGTCGCTGAACCTCCGCAGTTTCAGCGGAGCGTCCGTCGCTCCGTCTTTCGGGCGATACTGTCAGGCCGGCGTCCACGCGACACCGGCCTGATCGTTTTGGGCTAGGCTCGGACGGTCCCGCGTTCATCACTTGTCTACCGTCACTCTTCAGAGTCTGCCTCGTGACGTTCTTGGCGCGGTCGGACGCGAGGAAGACGACCCGGCGTCTGATCGCCCGGGTTGCGCGACCCCCAGGGCCTTTTTCCGGAACGAGGGAAGAGTCTGAAGGAGAGGAGAGTGCATTTTTGGCTACACTTTTTGAGCCGATTGGGTGTGGTGAGCTGGGGTGAAGCCGAAACCGATCGAGGAAAACGAAACTCAAGCGGCGAGCGAGGGCACAGGACTAAGAATGCGGATGGCGCAAGCAGAAGAGAAGGAGTGGTTTGATCGGGTGGTCGAGGAGCACCACGAGCTTGGGGCGGGAAAGGCGGTGGGCGACTACCTCCGGCAGGTGGTGGAAAGACGAGGGGTGGCGGTGGCGCTGTTGACGTGGGGACCGGCGTGTTACGCGTTAAAAGACCGGGATCTTTGGATTGGATGGAGTGCGACCAACCGGGCGGAGCGATTGAAGCTGGTGGTGCAGAACCGGCGATTCGCGTTGCTCAGCGCCAAGGGGAGCGAACCGAATCTTGCGTCGCAGAGCCTTGCAGCAGCGCTGCGAGCGCTGCCCGAACACTGGCAGGAGAGGTTCGGCTATCGGCCGTTGCTGGCGGAGACCTTCAGTAATCCCGAATCGCATGAAGGCACCTGCTACAAGGCGTCCAACTGGATCGCGGTGGGCACGACCGTGGTCTACGCCCGGCATCGGGCCGACCGGTATATCCGCAACGATTCTCCCAAGAAGCTGTGGTTGTACCCGCTGCATCCCCAAGCCAAGCGGCATCTGTGCGCCCCGAGCGTACCCGAGCCATGCGCCCCGGCGATCGGTCCGGCCGCCACCGGCACCTTGCCGTTGCCCGAGGGGCAAATGGAATCGTTGTGGGAGTGCCTGTGCTGGGTGCCAGATCCAAGGTCGCGCAACGCGAGGTTCCGGATCGGCTCAATCCTGACCATCATCGCCATGGCACTACTGGCCGGCCGACGGGAGATTGCCGAGATTGCCCGCTTTGGCCATCTTTTGACCCAATCGCAGCGCCGCAAACTGTGCCTGCCCCGCAAGCGGGGATCTCCCGGGGTCCATCCCGTTCCTGGTTACAGTGTCTACTACCAGATGCTCATTCGGCTCGACGCGGACGTATTTGCCAAGGTCCTCTCAGGCTGGCTGAGCGCCCATGTTGACACCCTGCCGGAGGCGCTTGCGTTGGACGGCAAATACATCCGGGAACAAATCGGGCTGCTCAGTTTGGTGCGGCACGAGGATGGCACTCCGATCGCGATCACCCCGATTGACCAAAAGCAACTCACCGAACGAAGCGAACAAGCCCGGGCGATTCCCCTTTTGAAAAGCGCGCCGCTCAACGGAAAGCTGGTCACCGCCGATGCGCTGCGCTGTCAAAAGGAAGTCGCACGCACGATCGTCGAGTCTGGAGCAGACTATCTGCTTCAGATCAAAGGCAATCAACCCAGCTTGCAGGCCCACGCCGAGGTGCTCGACCGGCAACCGGCCGGCCTTTTTTTTTAGTCACTGCGAGCCCGGACACGGACGCATCCAACGCCGGCAGCTCAAAGCCTGCGCGGTCGAGCCTGACGCCGTCGATTTCCCCTTCGCCCGTAGCGTGGTCATTGTTCGGTCCGAGCGTACCGTGAAAAAGACCGCGGTCAGCTCGTTTGAAACCCGCGCATCCATCTGCAGCGACCTGCCCGATCAACGTACCCCCGCTCAATGGCTGGAGCTGATCCGTGGTCACTGGGCCGGAGTCGAAATCCGCAACCACTGGAAACGCGACGCCCTCATGGGCGAGGACCGATCTCGAACCCGCAATCCCAACGCCTTGGGCAACCTCGCTGCCTTGCGCAGCGTCTGCTTGCACCTGATCGCCAACTCCCATCCCGACCTCCCTTGGCCCGTGGTCCGCGACAAACTCGCCTCCAAACCGGGTGCC
>Ga0163144_10002549_pt1 | contig 41975 bp, 33 predicted proteins | sample OliLak19BULKMAT1_FD_123175 | JGI IMG/M metagenome (GOLD analysis project Ga0163144, IMG submission 123175) | Freshwater microbial mat bacterial communities from Lake Vanda, McMurdo Dry Valleys, Antarctica - Oligotrophic Lake LV.19.BULKMAT1 | ecosystem: Environmental > Aquatic > Freshwater >...
CGCCAACACGGGCACATACTGCGTCAGCACCGCCGCCATGATTCTCGCCGCCACGTCGTCGTTGTAGGTGTGCGACGATTCGTTCCGGTGCTCGATCATCATCATCCAGGCCTCGCCGTCCTCAATGAGTTCGGCGGCAAAGGCCGCGCGCGTCGCGTCTCTCGATCCGTAAAGCTTGACCGCAGCGCCGCGTGACGTGAGGAAATCCTTGAGGGTGCTCCACGCCAGCTCGTGCGTGAACTCGAACGCCTGGATGAGACCCTGCCGTTCCAAGTCCGAGAGCTCCCGTTGCTTCGCCAGCGCGGCGGCATCGTTCAACCGCGCAAAACCCCGCTTGAAATTGGCGAAACGCTGAATCCAGCGGATGTCAGGCGGGCTCATGGCAGCAAGGTAGGCGCAACGGGGCGGGCAAGGGAAACAGAAATTCTCAGAGCTGGCCGGTGAAGGCTTGGTGTAGCAGCGATTTTTTCAACGCCTCCAGCGCGGCGAGCTTTTGCCGGTAGAGGGAGGCGAGGCGTTGGGTTTCGATCATGCCGCCACGGCCACCGTGGTCAGACGCTCCAGCGCCAATAAGATTAGTTTATCGCTAAACAGGGTCAGCTTGCGGTTTGCCGCATCTGCACCTCCTGGCCATTTGGCCAAGGCATCGCGAATTCCCGCCAGCGTCGCATCCGCACCCTCGCGTGCAATCAGCCAATCCACGGTGGCGAGCACTTCCATGCCGAGCGGAGATTGGAATCCGTCGATCAATGTGTCGGTGGCTTCGAGCGCGGGCAGGTAGTCGCGAGCCTCCGCGCTCTTCAAATAAAATTCCACTTTCTCGCGCTTGGACTCTTCGAACCAAATCGTGTCGAATGGATCGGCGTCGGCCAGCCGCTTGTCGCAATGCAGATAGCTGCCGTCCAAGCCGTCCAACAGGTGCGTGAGCCGCTGCGCGTAGGGGCCATAACGGTTCGCCTCGAATCGGAGGTTCAGCGGGTCCGGCAAGCTCATCCGACTGATCGTTCGTTCGAGACACCACGCGAGTTTCTGCGTCTCGACCAACGTGCATTCGATACCGAGCACCCAATACCGTCGCACCATCTCCGCGATTCTTCGCGACATTCTGATATTTGGCCGTCGGCTCGTAAACGACGACTTCAACCTCGTTCAACTCGCCGAGTGCCGCCTCGATCTTCGGACGCACATCGTTCCAATCGAGTCCGCCATTGCCACAACCGGGCGGTGGCAGGGCGATAGAGTAAATTTTCTTTTCGCGAATAACGTCCTTGAGCGCGGCAAGGCCGGACTCAATCCATTCGAGTTGCGTGGGCTGACGCCAATGTTTCTTCGTCGGGAAATTAATGATCCAACGCGGGCCGTCCAGCTCAACGCCGGCCTGCACGGACATCCGGCCCACGTGCACTTCGCCCGCCTTGCTCGCGGCTTCGTAGGCCTTGAAATTCTCCGGGAAACGTTCTTTGAACATCAGGGCAATGCCTTTGCCCATGACTCCGACCGTGTTCACGGTATTGACGACCGCGTCCACGCGGGCATCGAGCAGGTTACCTTGAGTGAAACGCATCATGAATGGTTCGCTTCCCCGGTTCCGATCCAGTCGCTCGGCCGCTTGCTTGCTGACTCCACTTTCAATTACGGCCGCCGACGGAGTCCGTCTGGAAAAAGCTGGCTTCACCGGTTCGAGTGCGTCTCATTTCCGCTGCCCCTCTGACGCGGTGCCCCCCTTGATCCCGCCACGGCTTTTGTGCGATCCTCTTCCTTGATGATTCACGGTCGAAGGGTCATCCGAAGGCAATTCCAAGCGGCCCGCACATCCTCTCACCCCAACGTTTCTCTCCATGAATAAGTCTACATTGCTCGTGATTCTCCTCACCGCTTCGATCGGCTGCGGGGTCTTTGCCTGGCGTCAACATCGGGAGCTCGTCGAGCTTCGCGCTGCCTTGATGGATCGCGATGAATGGCGGCGAAAGGCCGGCGAACTCGAAACGCGCAATCGAGAACAGCGGGCGCAACTCGCCGCTCATTCCACCGCGGGGAGAGAGGCGGCGATCAGTGCGTCGTCGAGCCGGCCCAAGCGCGAGAGCACCGACGGAACCAATGCTGTGTCAGCCGGGAGCAGCGCGTCGGTCGAAAAACAGACTGCCGCAATCCGGGAGTTGATGAACCAACCTGAAGTGCAGGCGATGTTGGGTGTGCAAAAGAGGGCTGCGATTGAGCAGCGTTACAACGACCTGTTCAAAAAACTAAACCTTCCGCCGAAGAAAATCGAGAAGCTCAAGGCGCTCCTTGAAGAGCGCTCCAACACGATGCAGGACATGATCGCGGCCGCCCGCGACCAAGGCATCAACTTGCGGACCAACCCCGAAGGCAGGAAACTGGTGACTGACACGCAGAATCAGCTCAGCGAGAGTATCAAGGCAACGATCGGGGACGACGGCTTCGCCAAACTCTCGTCGTATGAGCGAACCACGCCACAGCGGACCGTCGTCGGTGATCTGGAACAGCGGCTCAGTTATATCTCCGCTCCGCTCACTCCCATTCAAGCTGAGCAATTGGTACAAATTCTAGCCGCCAACCCCGTCCCGCGCACCGCCGCGCCTGCGCCCGCCAGCGGTGCTTCCGGCGCGAGCCCAGCGGCCTCCGGTGCACTCGTCAGGAATGCCATGACCGCCGTGCCAGGAGTAAGCATGCTCATGGGAGCCGCCGACGACACCGGTCGCTCTGCAATTCCCAATTATCTTATTTCGCAGCCGGCCTTGGCACAGGCACAAGCCATCCTTTCCCCGCAGCAACTGGCGTCTTTGCAAAACCTGCAGCAACAACAGCAGACCCAGCAGCAGTTGAAAAATTTGGTCATTGATACGCTGGTAACCACGCAACCTCCCCCTATCCCACCAAGACCCAACGGCGGTGGTTAAGCGTGCGACGAAGGCCGTCGCGCACTCCCTCCGTCGCGAGCGATGCGATTGCGGATATTTTCGTCACTTCGAGAATCTTACCAGGTCGAGTGTTTCCCTTGGGCACCATCAACGCCACCGACGAGTGAAGAAAATCAAGCAGGCTGGATTTGGCTTTTGTCACAACGCCAAACCGGCATCGTCGCAGCGACCCTTGTAACTTTATGAACCCTACCCCTCGTCCGTTCTCTTTCGTGCTCCCCCTGTTTGCCCTGCTCTGCGGTGCCGCATCCATTGCTCATGCGGCGGTCGGCCTCGGCGCCAAGGCTCCGGCCAGCGCCGAGATGCTGTTCGACGGCACGGGCGCGATGCTGGCATCGAAGTGGACGTATTGGGAAGGGCCGCGCTTCGGAGCAAAAATGCCCATCAAGTGGCCATTGGTGGCGGACCCCGTCGATGGCGGCACTGTGCTTTCGACCAATGATCCGGCGGTCGCAGCGGCCGGCACGGGAAAATATGGCGTCGCGGATATCGTAACCAAGAAACCGTACCGCGATTTTCGCCTCCATGTGGAGTTTCTCATCATGGGAGAAGGCGGCAATAGCGGCGTCTATCTCCAGAATCGCTATGAGATTCAAATCCAGGACGGCGACGCCACGAAACACGGCATGGGTTCGGTCATCAATGAAACCATGTCGCCCTATTTCGCGTACAAAGGCCTGAAGCAATGGAATGCCTACGATATCATGTTTCGCGCGGCGCGCTTCAAAGACGGCAAGCTCATTGAGAAGGCGCGCGTGACGCTCTACTTCAACGGCATCAAGGTGCACAATAACGTGGAGATTCAACAGGTCTGGGGCGGCGCCAATTCCGGAATCGACGGCGGCAACGACGGTGGCCGCGGTATCACGGATGTACCCGGCGGGCTCAAACTCCAAGCCGAGGGCCACGATGTGCGCTACCGCAATATCTGGATCAAGGAAATGGATCTGCCGCGGGTCACTACCAACTTCACCCGCGAAAATTAAAACCGGCGCCCCTCCGGCCAATCCGGCTGTCATCGCCGGAAAGCGGCGTCCGATTCCTGCGCCCCTCGCTGGCGCCGACATCAGTCCAAGCACACCTCACTCGCGCCCGCTCATCAGGGGCTCGTCAGCGCATCGAGCATCGCCTTGAACTTCAGTTCGGTCTCGGCGAATTCCTTTTCCGGCAGCGAACCCGCCACGATACCCGCGCCCGCAAAGATGCGGGCCTTCGCTCCTTCCACCTGCGCGGACCGGATGCCGACAAAAAATTCACCGCCGCCGCGCGCGTTCAACCAGCCGAGCGCACCGGCATACAGCCCACGGGGAAAACCCTCGAGTTCGCGGATACGGGCCACGGCCGCGTCGCGCGGACTGCCACCGACCGCGGGTGTAGGGTGCATCGCCGCCACCACTTTGAGCAACGGGGTCGCCGGCGGGAGCGGCGCGGTCACCGGCGTGTGCAAATGCTGCACATTGGCCAGACGCATGACGTACGGATGGGGTGGATACGTCGGAGTCACGCCCAGCGGAGCCAGGCGGGCAAGAATATCGTCGAGCACCTGCTGGTGTTCACGCAGATCCTTTTCGCTCCGCAACAGGACCGAGCCAAGGGCCGCATCCTCGCTCGCCGTTGCTCCGCGGCGGATCGAGCCCGCCAATGCTTCCGTTTCAAGGCGGCCTTTGCTCACCCGAACCAGGCGTTCCGGACTCGCGCCGATGAAGCTCGGGCCTTTCCCCTGGGCAAACGAGAACGCATAACAGTCGGGAAATCGCTGCCGGAGTCCGTTGAGCATCCGCAAGGGATGCAACGGCTGGTCGGAACGCAGATCCTGCGCGCGAGCGAGAACGATTTTTTGAAACTCCCCCGCTTCGATGCGCTCGAGCGCCCGCTGCACTACGGTGCGATAATCACCGGCTTCCTGGCGGGTGAAGTGCGGCGCTACCGGCGGCGCCGGTTCCAGAGTGGGCGGCTCTTGGAAACCGAAGCCGCGAAATTTCTGATGCGCGCGCCACACCCGCAAGGTCAGCGCGCGCAGGTCCGCCTCCGGCGCCACGAGCAAGTTGGCCACCGCCGTGGTGGTATTTCCCGCCAGCGAGACCTGCCAGCGCGGCACAAAAACATACGCCGCGGGAAACTGCTCTCCGGCTTCCACATCGTGATTGAACGCAAAGCCGCTGAAAAAATGCGGTCCGCCAAAGGGTGCTCCGACGTGGCCCACGGCAATGGTGTGCTGCAGCGTATCATCAATCCAGCGCTGCACGTCGGCAAACCGTTCCGGGCCGCGCGTCTCGTGTGCGACCGCGACCTCGGCTCCCGCGATCGCTGTTTCCATGGCCGGTCGCTCCGCATAGAAATGCGGCTGGTCCGGCTCGAAAATAGATTCGAGCACGGCGAGCGGATCCAGCGCATCCACGGCGAGCGAGATGCTCACGAGCTTCTGCCGGCCGTCGCGCCGCGCCGCCGCCTGACACTCGCCCAGGAAGGCCCCGAGCGCCTCAGGTGAGGCGTTTTGGGCCGGATGGAGGGGAAGGATCGTCATTCGGGGGACACCGGGATGGAAGCCGGTTTTACCCTCCCGCCGCACGGAAACGGGTCGTGTTTGTACTTTGTTTCAAGACGTTCCATGTCGCCCGCGCCTGGATCACGCTTTCGCCGGCGCCGCCGGTTTTTCGGGGCGGGGAAAGAGCACCAACGCCGGCGAAACTTTCGCGCCGTTCAGTTTCGTTCCCCACTCGAGTTCCGCCTGCCACTCCGTGCCCGGCGTATACCCGAACGCTTCGTAAATCTTCTGCGTGCTCGCGGGCGTGACGTGCAGCATCGCGGTCACCGCAAGGCGCGAGGCCTCCGCAATGGTGGCGAGTGTCGTCCGCAACAGCGCCTGATCTTTTGGCTCGGTCGATTTACCCAGCTTCCACGGCGCCCGCTTATCGATGTAGCTATTCGTCGCGGTGAGGAAGGTCATGGTGCGCTCAAGCGCGGTGTGGAACTGGAAAGTCTCACCCAGCGGCACGAGTTCGTCGCGCGTCTTGGTCCACACCGCCAGCAACTCGAGCTCGAGCTCTTCGATGACTTCGGCCGCGGGCAGCACGCCACCCGCAAACTTCGTGGTCATGTTGAGCGCGCGGTTGACGAGATTGCCGAGGTTGTTCGCCAGCTCGCTATTGTAGCGCACCATGAACTGCTCGACCGTGAACTCGCTGTCCTGGCCCACATTCATTTCGCGAATGAGGAAGTAGCGGAAGGCGTCGACACCAAACTGGTCAATCAGATCGAGTGGATTGACCGCCGCGCCCGTGCTCTTGGACATCTTGGCTCCACTCTGCATCCAAAACCCGTGCACGAGCAGAGCCTTCGGCGGCGGCAGGCCAAAAGCATGCAGCATGATGGGCCAGTAAACGGCATGCGGCGGGACGAGAATGTCTTTGCCGATGACATTGAAATCAGCGGGCCAGAATCCCTTGTCGACGACGCCGGAATAGTAATTCAACAACGCGTCGAACCACACGTACGTCACGTAGTTTGAGTCGAATGGCAGCGCGATGCCCCACTCGAGACGTTCCCGCGGACGCGAAATACAGAGGTCGTTCAACGGCTCCTTGAGGAACTCGATCACCTGCTTCTGCCGGTACTTGGGGAAGATAAAATCCTCGTGTGTCTTCAGGTAATCGATGAGCCAGTCCTGATACTTCTTCAGCCGGAAGAAATAGTTCTGCTCCACGATCGCGGTGACCTCGCCGAAAATCTCCGGCCACGTGCCATCGGGCAGGCGGTCTTTCTCCTGAAGAAACTGTTCCTGGCGCGTGCTATAGAAACCGCGGTATTCGGCCTGATAGATTTCGCCCTGGTCGAAGAGCTTCTGCAGGACATCGCAGACGACTTTTTTGTGGCGTGGCTCGGTCGTGCGGATGAAGTCGTCGTAGGAAATGTTGAGGCGGTCATACAGTGCACGGAACTCCGCAGCCGTGGCATCGACGTAGGCCTGGGGCTCGATCCCTTGCTTGCGCGCACTCGCCTGCACTTTTTGGCCGTGCTCGTCGGCACCGGTGAGAAAGTGCACCTGATCACCCATCTGCCGCCGGAACCGGGCAATGACGTCCGTCAGCACCTTTTCGTAGGCATGGCCCAGGTGTGGCGAACCGTTCACATAGTCGATGGCGGTCGTGATATAGAAAGACTTCATGGCGAGCCGGACAACAAAAGCCGCAGCAGCGGAAATGTCGAAAGTTTTGCGGCCAGGCCATTCCGGGCCGTTCCAGCACCAAAGCTTTGACGCGTCGCCAGGAGCGGACAGCATGCCGGCGAACCGTTGGAATGAATCCTCTGCCGCGCATTCTGGGAATGGCCTTGCTCGTGGTGCTTGCCGCGCTGCTGGCGGTACTCGTGGTTCCGTCCTCCCTGCGGGAACGCCTTAACGCGCGCACCGCCCCTCCAGCGCCTACTGCTGTCGCCTCTTCAACCGGGGAACTCGCGAAGGAGATGCCCGCCGTTTCCCAGCGCAGCAGTCCCGGCCCGAATGCCAGCGCCCGCGTCGCCGGCCTGCGGCAACGGACCGCGCTCGTCCTGTCCGCGATCGCGTTCGTGCTGGCGGTGACACTTGTATTCAGTCTTTCGATTCGCCGGGCGCGAACGGAGGAAACGCCGCCGCTCGCGGCGGCCCGCTCGGAGATTCAAACCCTGGCCAAACTCGCTCAGACGTCCGTCGCCCAAGGCGCCGAGCTCAACCGGGAGCGTGATGTCCGCCGTCGAGCGGAACAGGATGCCGAGTTCAAGCAACAGCTGCTGACCTTGTCCTTGGAGGAAAAGATCCGGATCGGGCGTGATCTGCATGATGGCATCATTCAATCGCTCTATGCAGTCGGGTTGACCCTCGAATCAGTCCGCGCGCTCGTGCGCGACGATCCGGCGGAGGCCGACCGGCGTCTCGAGCAGACGCGGGCGGCGATCAATAATTCGATCCGCGAGGTGCGGGCTTACATCACCGGACTCATGCCGGAGAATCTGCAGCGCACCGGGTTCACCCATGCGCTGGAGACACTCGTGCTCGAGTTGCAGGCCGGTCGTGACGCCCGGTTTGACGTGAAGATCGACGATGATGCTGCCGCGCTGCTCACGGCCGAACAAGGTCAACAAACGTTACAAATCGTGCGCGAAGCCGTGAGCAACGCCTTGCGGCACGGCGGCGCGTCGATGGTGACGTTGCGAGTGCACAAGAGTGACCGCGAAGTCTGCGTGATGGTGCAGGATAACGGCATCGGCTTTGACGCCAGCAAGCGCCGCGCGGGCGGACACGGACTCGGAAACATGGAGGCGCGGGCGGAGACGCTGCGTGCCACGTTAATTGTGACCAGCCAGCTGGGCGAAGGCGCCCGCGTGGTTGCTACTCTGCCCATTCTTCAACCTGCTGCGCTATGAACAAAGCTTCGGACTCCCCTCGGATTAGCCTGCTCCTGGTCGATGACAGCGAAGTGGTGCGGATGGGACTGCGCGCTCTGCTCGGCACCGAGCCGACGATTAAGATCGTGGGCGAAGCCACCAACGTCGCCAGCGCCGTGGAACACTGCGCCCGGTTACAACCGGATGTGGTGCTGCTTGATATTCGTCTCCCGGACGGCACGGGCATCGATGCGTGCCGACAGATTCTCAAACGTTCCGAGAACTCGCGTGTGTTGATTCTGACGTCGGTCGTCGATGATACGATCGTGGACGAGGCAATCCGCGCCGGCGCTCACGGTTATCTTTTGAAGGAAGTCGATGGCCGCGGATTGGTGGGTGCGATTCGCGATGTGGCCGCGGGCAAATCGATTTTGGATCCGGCGATCACGGCCCGGGTAATGCAGATCATGAAGTCGGGATCGAGCGGAGGCCGCGATGCCCTCGCGTTGTTGTCACCTCAAGAGAAACGCGTGCTCGCGTTGATCGCGGAGGGTTGCACGAACAAAGAGGTCGGGGTGCGGCTGAACCTGAGCGAGAAGACGGTGAAGAATTACCTGAGCACCGTTTTCGAAAAGCTGCATGTCTCCCGTCGGGCGGAAGCCGCCGTGATCTATGCGCAGGAACAGAAGCGTTAGGCTTACGCCTGGCTTGGTCGCTGGGGTTCAGCTCCGGGATTATCCGGGCATTCAGACCAATCGCCTGTATAATTCAGCCGATTGTCATCACGAGACGGCAAACTAACCCCGAGCGCTTGGATGGAAAGGCCAATGAACCCAATCCCGCAGAGCGGGACGAGACGCGCAGCGTCGTGGCCATCCAGCTGGATCACCACATCCGGCGGAGCCGGGCTCGTGATGACGATACATGAGTTTATTAAGAAGGTGCGCGAAGCGCGCCGGGGCGATCCCGCTCGATTGCTTCCCGCTTCGCTGCTCGCAATAACAGTCCCAAAATCACGGGCGATTGGTATCAGACGTTCGCCCGCCGCCACCATTCAGCGAGGCGCGACCATGCTTGGGAACGATGACTGATGCGGTGCTTCACCTCGTCTCCGAGTTCGGCGTAACTCTGGTCATACCCGTGCGGGACAAAGAGCGGGTCATAACCAAAACCCGCCCCGCCACGCGGCTGCACCAACAGGTTTCCGCGACACTCTCCGGCAAAGCTATACTCATCCCCCACGGGGCCGATCGCCACGAGCACGCAACGGAATTGCGCCCCGCGTCGGTCGGCGGCCACGTCGGCCATCACGTCGACGAGCTTGTTCAAATTCGCCACCGGGTCCGCTTGCGGGCCGGCAAAATACGCCGACTCCACTCCGGGCCCGCTGCGAAGGGCGTCGACGCAGACCCCGCTATCGTCGGCCAGTGCCCACGCCGACATCGGCAGGAGCGGACGCAACGCGAGCGCTTTTTTGCGGGCGTTGCCCACGAAAGTTCCGGTGTCCTCGGTGACGTGCGGCATGCCACCAAGTTCCCGGGCCGAACGGATCTCGATCGCCAGGTCCGTTGCCTCAGCGAGCGACTGCAACTCGGCGGCTTTGTGAGCATTGCCGGAGGCGAGAAAGAAACGCGTCATGGGCGTCAGGTTAATGCGGATACGACGTGGGCAACGACTGCGGATCGCGTTGGTGGCAGCTCGTTCGGGCGTACTTGCCGCGGGCAAGGGCGCTGGCTTGGACTACCCGGAGATTTTCTGCAAGCCGGTGCGACTGAGCCCGAGGCGTTTGGCGGCTTTCGCCTCGTCGCCGTTTTCAGCGGCGAGTGCTCGCGTCACCATCTCACGCTCGAGCCGCGTAAACAGCGGTTCATCCCCCGTACTCAGCTGCGCAAACACCCGATCAAGTGCGTCGGAGAGAGAGATGGAGGGTGCGGGATGAACCGGCGAAGCCGCCGGACCGGAGGAGACGGCGGCCGAAGCCGCAGTGCCCGCCACGTCTGCCGCGAGCGCGGGCGGGGGTGTGGCAGTCTCGATCGGAGCGACGCTGGTGGCTTCTTCGAGCCCACGGATCTCAGCCGGCAGGTCTTTGATGAGAATGGCATCACCTTGCGCGATCACCGCGCTGCGATACACGACATTTTCGAGTTCCCGCACATTGCCCGGCCAGCGATGGCGAACGAGCAAGGTCAACGCTTCCGGCGACAGCTTCGACACCTTGGTCTTTTTCTGATTCAGCAAATTCTGCAGACAGAAGTCGACGATCTGCGGGATGTCCTCGGGACGCTCGCGCAAAGGGGGCATCTTGATGCGGACCACGTTGAGGCGGTAATAGAGATCCTCGCGGAAGAGTTTCCCTTTCACCATCTGCTCGAGATCCTTGTTGGTCGCCGCGATGATGCGAACATCGACGCGAAGCGTCCCGGTGCCGCCCACGCGTTGAATCTCACCTTGTTGCAGCACGCGAAGAATCTTCGTCTGGGTCGCGAGCGCCATGTCACCGATCTCGTCCAGGAAGATCGTGCCCCCATCACACAGTTCAAACTTGCCGAGCCGCTGGCCGGTGGCGCCGGTGAACGAGCCTTTCTCGTGGCCGAACAATTCGCTCTCGATGAGATTATCCGGGATCGCGGCACAGTTCACCGCGATGAACGGCTTGTTCGAGCGATGGCTGTGTTTCCAAATGGAGCGGGCGACCAACTCCTTGCCGGTGCCGCTCTCGCCCGTGATCATGACGGTAACATCGCTGGCCGTCACTTGGCCGATAATCTTGAAGACCTCCTGCATCACCGGCGAACTGCCGACAATCCCTTCGCGGTAGTCATCCGGATTGATGGTGGATTTGTAATCGCTGATGGCGCGAAGGTCGGCGTGTGTCTTGAGGGCGTTCTGCGCGAGCGATAGCACCTTCTCCGGGTCGAAGGGCTTCATCACGTAGTCGAAGGCCCCATACTTCATCGCCTCGATCGCGGTTTGCGCCGTGCCGAACGCCGTCATCAGGACCACGAGCTGCTTCGGGTTGACCGAGCGAATATGCTGGAGCGCCTCGATGCCAGTCATGCCACTCATCCGGACGTCGAGAAACACCAGATCCGGGACGGGACCCTTCTTCACCATGGCGATCCCCTCTTCGCCGCTGGCGGCCTCGGTCACAGTGTAATTACGGGACGAGAGGACACGCGACAACGAGTAGCGGATCTCGGCGTCATCATCGATGACAAGGATGGTGGGCGTTTTCGCGGGAGCGTCGGACATGGTCAGAAGGAGGAGGATAGCCTCACCGTACAGGCAAACGCCACGACGGTGAGAGGCGGGACGGAGAAAGTTTGAGAACGGAACGCTGGCATATTCGGCGCGCGCGCTTTTGTTGCTTCACATGCTCGGGTGGTCAATGAACCTTTTCCGCGTGCGAGGCATCCAGCTCGCCGTCCATTTCTCGTTTTTCCTGCTCCTCGCCTTCGTCGCCTACTACGGCTGGCAAGGCGATCCCGAAGCGCAAGTCATCGGCGGCTGGACCGGGATGTTTTGGAACGTGGCCGTGCTGCTGACGTTCTTCACCTGCGTGGTGCTGCACGAGTTCGGTCATTCGTTTACCGCCATGTACTATGGTGTGGGCGTGCGCCGGATCCTGTTGATGCCGATCGGCGGCATGGCGGAATTCGACCGCATTCCGCGTCAGCCCTCCCGCGAATTGCTGATCACACTGGCAGGACCCGCGGTCAACTTCGCGATCGCCGCGTTGCTCGGGATTTTCTTTGGGGTTCCGGAAGTCTGGGGTTTCGAGGTCGATCCCACCACCCTCTCCGGGTTCGCGCATCTCTTGATGCAGTGGAATTTACTGATGGGCCTTTTCAATCTGGTGCCGGTGTTTCCGATGGACGGGGGACGGATCTTCCGCGCGCTGCTGGCGACGCGGCTGCCTTATTTGCGCGCGACGTTGATCGCCGCGAGTGTGGCCAAGGTCCTGGCCACGATTGCGGCGGGAACCGCGGTGTTCTTCGGAGCAGGGCTTACCGCGGTGCTGTTTGTATTCATTTTCGTGGCGGGCGAAATGGAGTATCGCGCCGTGCGCCAGCGCGAGGTCGAGGACGCCCATTGGCGGGCCGTGCTGGCGCGGGCTTATGTTGACCTGCCCCCACCCACGGGCGAACCGCCGATTATCCGCGGCTGAACTGATGCGAGCGGAGCCAGCGCTCTTCATTAGCGCAGGCGCGCGCAATTACGTGTAACAAAAAGGGATCAAGGCCCAGGGAAAACGGCACTGGACCGTTCCGGCCATGTCTTCGTCTTGCATCGCTCGTCGTCTTGGGCCGAATGAGCACGCCCCGATGAAAAACATTATCCGGTTCTCCCTTGCGATCGCAGCCTGCACGCCGGTGCTGTTCGCCGCCGATACCCAGATCGATCTTCCCGGTGAGTTTGCGCACTGCGTACCGGCCGATGTCACCGTGCGAAAGCTGGCCGGCGACCTGATGTTCACCGAGGGTCCGGTCTGGATCCGCGACGGCGGCTACCTGGTGTTCAGCGACATTCCCAAGAATGAACTGAAGCGATGGAGCGAAAAAGAAGGAGTGACCACCTTCCGCCAGCCGAGCCGTAATGCAAATGGCAATACCCTCGACCGCGCCGGCCGGCTGCTCACGGCGGAACACACGGGACGCCGGGTCGCACTCCAGGAAAAAGACGGTACCGTGCGCACGCTGGTCGATGCGTTCGAGGGAAAGAAACTGAACTCGCCCAACGACGTGATTGTCCGTTCCGACGGCAGCGTGTGGTTCACCGATCCCGAGTACGGTCTGCGCACGAACCCCGCCACCAAACAGCGCGAAGGCAAGGAACAGGCGGGCAACTATGTCTATCGGCATGATCCGAAGACGGGAGAAACGCGCGCGGTTGTGAAGGACTTCGTTCAACCCAACGGACTCGCCTTCTCGCCCGACGAGAAGCACCTCTATGTGGCCGATTCGGGTGCGCCCCGACACATCCGGATCTTCGACGTCACCGCCGACGGCACGCTGACGAATGGCCGCGTTTTCTGTAATATCGACCGGGGTGGACCCGATGGGATCCGCGTGGATGAAGCGGGCCGGGTGTGGTCCAGCGCAGGAGACGGCGTCCATATCTTTGCGCCGGATGGCCGTCGGATCGGAAAGATTCTCGTCGGCGAAGCTCCAGCGAACCTTTGTTTCGGCGGAGCCGATGGCAAAACCCTCTTCATCACTGCCCGCAAGTCGCTCTATGCGGTCAGTGTGAATGTTCGGGAAGCGGCCGCGGCACGTCGCTAAGGAGAGTCGGGGGGATCGTCGCGTTCGTCTGAGTACAGGCGTCTTCGTGCCGCTAATTGCGCCGGCGCGTGCCCTTGGCGTGGTCAGGCTACCGTGATCGCAACGCGTACAGCCGATCCCAAGCGCAGACCATCACCTCGATGCTTTAAGCGGGGGACTTCGCCCGGAGTCATCGAGGTTTCGAGCCGCGCCCTCGCCTGAAATGGAGAAAGACCCGCTCAATCTCGCGAACATCCGGCGGAAATAACAGTCCGCGGAGGAAGCAGAACTCGTCCTCCGCGAGCTCCGTTGATGCATGGACTTCCTCGATCATCTAACAATGGCCTGCCATGGTGACCAGCGTCCTCGCCGGGTGGCTCGTTGCCTCGCAATCCAAGGTACGCCGCCAGCATGGTTTTTGGTGGTTCCTGGGCAGCAATGTACTCTGGGTCGCATGGGGGTGGCATGACGGCGCCTGGGCCTTGATCGTGCTCCAGGTTGCTCTCGCGACGCTGAATATTCGTGGTCTGCGCAAGAATGAACCTGCCATCAAACCACCCGCATCCGCCTAGTCTTTCCCGCGCTGAATGAGACCATCGCGGATGCCTGACCCGGATCACCCGCCGGCGCCATCCGGCTTGCTGCCGCGATGACGCCGACGCGCGTTGCCACCGATTACTTCAGCACGCTCGCGTGAAAAGCCGACCAGTCATCGATTGCATTCAACTCAACCGCGGAACCGCTCACCAAACCATCATCCGGATAGCCGGCTGTGCGCAGAATCTCTTTCCGAGTCTCGTCGTCGTGATGATAGCCGAGGATCGATTGGTTGAGCTTATAGACGGAAGCACGGTCCAGCTTTACGCCCGGCTGCGACTTCACCCAGCTTTCGAACTGCGCATAGGTCGGCTTGTTCTCAGCGATAAATTTCTTCACCGCTTCGGCGGAAAGGCCGAGGCCGGCAATGACCATCGAATCGAAGCCCTTGCCGATTCCAGGATAACCCTCGGCAAGTTTACCACAGGCGTCGAGGGAGACTTTGAGCCAGAGGCGCGGGAGGTGAAGCACGCCGAGCGGACCGGCGACGTTACACGGGATCAGGGGGATGAATGAGCTGCTCATGGTTATTATCGGGGAATACCGCACGGGATGAAGTCCCACCGCTGGTGCGGCGCAGCGAGTGGGCGGGGTGAACACCTTTACTCTAAGTGCATCAGCCATCGATTGGCAATGACGAGCTCATCGGCCGCGAACAAAAAAAAGCGAAGTGCGTTTCGCACTTCGCTTAGGACCTGAAGAACAGGCTCCACTGTTGAGGGCCGGTGGCGATCGCAGAACGATCGCCACCGGACCGGGACAACTAGCGGGCCTTCTTCTTCGCGGCGGCCTTCTTGACGACCGTCTTAGCGGCAGCCTTTTTGACGGCATTCTTAGCCGGTTTCGACGCAGTCTTCTTTGTGCTTTGTGATTTAGCCATGTTACTTGTTATGTTACGGGGAAGCTGAACTGGAGTTCTAGAAGCCAAGTTCGTTGCTATGCGCATTACCAAATGCGCTCACCGCGAACTCTGGTAAAAGTGCAACCATGTTTCGCGCATTGCTGCAATGTATTCTGATAAAAAACTAAAATATTTTCGCTGCATGTACTCATCAATTCACGTCAGCGGGGATCATTCGCGACCCGCGACGATCGGTTTCACCACGAATTTTCCGCCCTTGAAGAGGCGCGTTTCCTGCGACGAAAGTCCCTTGCTTTTCCATGCGTTTCTCCTCTGAGAAACGCCATTTATATCCATTTTATCAATACATAAAATTGAGCCCGAAATCCATGTCGGTTGTTCGTTGTTCCCGATCACGCCTTCACGCCTCATCGTCGTCGCGCGATCCTGATCCGAATTTGCCTGAGCGATGATCGCTTTCGTCACGTGGATGGCCCAAAACGCACCAAAAGTGTCGGCGTAGTCGCCGTCTGAATACCCGACGAGGCCTCGTGCAGCGCTCGCTGACGCCTCTGAAACCATCGTCGTGAGCGAGGCATAATCACGGCGGTGCACGCGACCGATTACACGCGCCCGCTCTGCGGCGCAGCGTGCGGCACGCCGCGTGGTGCCAGGGCGAATTACTCCGGCTGGCCCGATCCGCCGGATGCATTCAGGTCGTGGATACTTCGAGCGGGATCGAGGTAGGACGGACGCAGTGGACATCTTCACGCGAAGCTTCAACGGGGGGCTGCGATCAGGTGACTTCATAGACGATACGCCGGAAGGATAGTACCGCGTTTCACGGTTGGAGCGGAGGGCTTCCGGATCAGCGCAACCGGTTCGCGCAGGATCTTGATCTGCTCGAAACGCCAGGTGTCAGCGGGGGCCGCCGCCGCCGCCGCCGATGCTGGCGCTGTCCAGGTCACCAACTTTCCTTCGAGGAAAACCAACTCTGCCCGATGATCGTAGATCGCGACTTCGAAGCCACGTCCAGACGTGGAGATCAATGCTCTCCCAATTGTGGCGGACGCTTCATCCCGCGACATGCCTGGTTGTAGGCTACCCCATTCCTGCGCGCACAACCTGCCCGGAAGGAGCAGACCGAGCACGGTCAAACGTCGAAGTGCAGATCGCATCTTTTTCTTATCGGCACATTCTCCCAAAACCAAAATCCTTCTCTCCGCACTCGGGTGAAGCCACGGGATTTGAGTCACGCGCGAGCGGAAAATCGAGCGAGGCGCGAAGGGGAATGACCATGGGCGCACAGCGGCGGGAGCGTTCACGCAGGAGTGCTTTGGTTGCTCACTCCACTGAGTGTTGAGGTTACGATCGGCGCGAAACCTTCGTCCCCCGTGTCGCCGCATTCGATCGGCATCGCGGTGGGCGTCGACGGTTAACGTTTCGTCGCAGCTCGTTTCGCACCGCGCCGCGCCGGTGGCTTTCGCGTGGCTCTGACACGCGTCCGCGTTCGAGCCGTCGTGGGGGACGACGTGGCTGGGTCGACTCGATCACTATTCCACTGCAGATCGTTGTCCCGGGCGATGCGCGCCATCGAGCGCCCGGTGAGCACGGAAGAATCATCGCGCCGCGCGGAGATGGGCTTCGCTGCCGTCCCTGACTTCGCGAGGAGCCACATCGGTTTGAAACTCTCGCTCTTGATGCGGAAAATATGCCACTCACCCTGCAACTTTTTGCCGTCAAGGCGAAGTTTGAGATCCCCTTTCTCCATGCTGCCACCGAGCAGTTCGTAGGTGCCAAGATCCCAAACCATCACGGTGCCACCGCCATATTGCCCCTTCGGAATCGTGCCCTCAAACTGCAGGTACTCGAGCGGATGATCTTCGACCTCGAAGGCGGCCCGCTTCACGCCAAGTTCATAAGGCGGACCTTTCGGCACGGCCCACGATTTCAACGTGCCATTCATCTCCAGGCGGAAATCATAGTGAAGCCGACTCGCGTCATGTTTTTGAATGACAAACCGGGGCTCGCCGGCGTTCGTGCGGGCTTTACGACGGCGGCCTTTCGGTTCGGCCGTGCGAGTGAAATCGCGCTTGGCGGCGTAGCGCGCCAAGGCTGCCGGACTCGATTCGGGATCGGGAGCCTTCGGCGCCAAGCGTGACGCCGATTTCCGATGCGAGGCGCGCGGAGCCGTTGTTTCCAGCTGCTGGAATGCGTCGGGGAGGCGCTGCCGCGTCGTGAGCACCGGCTCAAACAGATCGCCGACCTTGCGTAGTTTTCGCAACGCCTCAGCAGGCGAGAACGAAAGCGCGGAATAGTTTTCCGCGGCGCGCGCCTTGCTGAGTTCAGACCAACTCAGCGGCATCGAGATGAAGGGCTCATCGCGTTTCCCTCGCATGGCATACACACCCACCGTCGTCTTCGACCGCGAGTTCTGCGACCAGTCGATCAGCACTTTCCTCTTCCGCAGTGCCTTCGACATTCCACTCAAAATGAGCTTCGGGTGCCGGCGCTCGAGCAACTCCGCCACGCTCTTCGCAAACGGTTGCGTTGAGGCGTAGGTCACCCCGGTATTGAGCGGCACATAGACCTGAATTCCCTTCGACCCTGACAGCTTGGGAAACGATTTGAGATCAAGCTCGTCGAACACGTCCTTTAACAGGAGCGCGACTTCGACGCAGGTGAAGATATCGGCGCCCTCTCCGGGATCGAGGTCGAACGCCGCATGCGTCGGGCAGTCGATCTCCGGCACGCGGTGAAGGAACGGATGCAACTCAATCGCGCCCAGGTTCGCACACCACGCGAGCGTCTCTGGATTGTTGATGAGGATATAATTGATCTGCCCCTCACGATGCCGGCGGGGCACGCGGAACGTGGAGATCCAAGCAGGCGCGTGCTTCGGCGCATTCTTCTCGTAGAAGCTTCCGCCTTTCACTCCATCCGGAAAACGAATCAAGGTTACCGGACGATCCTCGAGGTGCGGCAAGATGAACGGCGCCACCTCCAGGTAGTAATGAATCACTTCCCCTTTGGTGAAACCACTCGGGAAATAGACTTTATCGAGATTCGAAAAGCTCACAGGACGCGCGGACTCCGTCCCGTGCGGTGTTTTACCGACGGATGCCATGACACGACAGACCCGCCTTATGCAGAGGCGTTCATCGGGCTTCGATCCTGCACCAACCCTTCCCGACCTCGCGATGCTGCCTCCGCGTCGAGTCCATCGTCGTCACCGCCCGACAACGCGCCATGACGAAGCGTTAACCCCCAATCTTTTTCCACACTTCAGCCGGAACAATCAAACGCGTTTCTCCCACAGCCTTGATCTCCGTGGTCGAGCGTTGACGCACATGTACGCGGTCTCGATCCACATCGAGGATGCCTTCAAGGTTAAGCTGATAGCGGGTCACGACACCATCCCGCATCAGCAGCCGAAAGGTGCCGCCGGCCGCGACGGGGCTGAGGTGATTTTGCCCATCACGCACCAGCAGGAGCTGCGCGCCCAGATCGGAAAGCACACCCACGGCCTCGTCCCCTTCCACTGCGAGGAAAGTACAACTGCTCACAATCACCGCGAGTTCCTCGTGGGGGCGGCTCATGGCAAACTGCGCGTTACTATAGGACCGGGCGTCAGTCACCGGCGCGAGCTGGAAGACTACAACCTGGGAGGGATCAAACGGGTCTTGGTGGACGATTCCAGTGCTTCCCCACGGAAACGAGCGGAGCGAAATCGACCACGTATCGAAGCCGTCGCGCCAATCAGGATGCCGCTTCGGAAGCTCAATCCACGTGCGCCATCCTCCTTCCGCCTGCAGCACGAATTCGCTCCCGGTCCAAAAGTACGCTTCCACATCAGGCTCGGCGGTTCGCCCGAGTTTCTGCGCGACGGACTTCACCATGGGCAGTCGCATCCACGTATAGCCGCCACGCTCCGTCTTGCCTTCAATCGTGTACTCCCGCACGTCATCCGAGACCGCCACTGACCAGCTATAGTTAGGCTGCCCGGTCAGGTGCATCGCGGCAATGGCGACCCTGTCGGCCGGATCGAGCGCGAGCGCCGGCGGAAGAACCAGGAAAGAAAGCAGGGCGAACGAAGGAAGAAGAAACTGTTTCATGCTGACACGAGCGAGGGACGTTCGATGAGTAACGCGTTACAGTGCCATGACCTCCAAACGAATGATATGGGGTGACGTCTGACTATCCGGTGGAGCAGATACCTACGACCGACGGCGAGATCCCCGGGGTGCACGCGACCCGGCCAGGGGCGCAGCGGGAGATGGGACTTTCCCCCGTGGAAATCCGGTAGGCGACGACGCTTGCAGTGAATGCTCCATACGGCGTGACCGCGGTGACCTGCGCCACCTGACGATCGAGCCCACCGCACCGATACGGCCGGAACTGCCATTATCACCGAACCGCTCCGACCGATTGCGCTGCTGAAACGAATTCCGCCTTTCCCTCGCCCCTGCATTCCGCTTTGCTCGCCAATTCAGCATGTCGCCCGCCCAAGAAATCGCCCGCCGCCGTACCTTCGCGATCATCTCGCACCCCGATGCGGGCAAGACCACGTTGACCGAGAAATTCCTTCTCTACGGCAACGCCATCCACCTTGCGGGCGCCGTCACGGCCCGCAAAAACCAGCGTGCCACGGCGTCGGACTGGATGGAGCTGGAGAAGCAACGCGGCATCTCGATCAGCTCGACCGTGCTGCAGTTCGACTACACCGGCTACGCCGTCAATCTGCTCGATACTCCCGGCCATAAGGACTTTTCGGAAGACACGTACCGCGTGCTCACGGCCGTCGATGCCGCCTTGATGGTCATCGATGCCGCCAAGGGCGTGGAAGCGCAGACCCGGAAACTCTTTGAAGTGTGTCGGCGCCGCGGGATCCCGATCTTCACGTTCATGAACAAGTGCGATCGCCCGACGCGCAATGCCCTGGAGTTACTCGATGAACTCGAGACCGTGCTGGGCTTGCAGTCTTCACCGGTAGTCTGGCCGCTGGGCAACGGGCCCGGGTTCCGCGGTGTATTCGATCGGCGGACACGCGAGGTGCATTTGTTCGAGCGGGTCGCCGGCGGCAAGTACCAAGCTCCGGTTAACGTCACCTCACTCGAGGATGACGTGGTACGCGCCAAGCTCGATGACTACACGTACGGCGAGGTCACCGAACAGCTCGCGATGCTCGATGGCGCCGGTCATCCCTTCGATCTCGCCAAGGTGCGGGCTGGCCAGCAAACGCCGGTGTTCTTCGGCAGTGCGGTCAACAACTTCGGGATTCAGCTGCTGCTCGACGGTTTCTTAAAAGACTCCGTACCGCCCGCCCCGCGTCGCTCCATGATCACGGTACCCGGAATCGCGAAACCCGAGGGCGATGCGCCGCCGGCGTCAGCCGATGCCCCCAAGCGCGAAATTCCCGTGGCACATGACAAGTTCTCCGGGTTCGTCTTCAAGATCCAGGCCAACATGGATCCGAAGCACCGGGATCGCATCGCCTTTATCCGGATCTGTTCCGGAAAGTTCGAGCGCGACATGATGGTGACGCATCAACGCACGGGCAAAACCATGCGCCTGTCGTCGTCACACAAACTTTTTGGTCAGGAACGCGAAACCGTGGATGAAGCCTGGCCAGGCGACGTCATCGGCCTCGTCGGCCACAGCGAGTTCGGCATCGGCGACACGCTGACCGAGGACAAGTCGATCAACTACGACGAGATCCCCCGCTTCCCGCCGGAAGTTTTCACGTACATCTCGAACCCCACCCCGTCCGACGCAAAGAAGTTTCGCGCCGGCCTAGAGCAGTTGCTCCAGGAAGGCGTCGTGCAGGCCTTCAATGCCCGCAACGCGCCCCCCGGCGCCACGCTGCTGGCCGCGGTGGGTCCGCTGCAGTTCGAAGTCGTGCAATGGCGTCTCCAAAGTGAATACAACGCAGAGTCCCGCCTCACGCCCACGCCGTGGACCCTCATGAAATGGCTGGAGCCCCACCCGGCCCTGAAGAACCCCAGCGCGATCGTCGTCGCGACCGGTGTAAGTTTCGGCACCGACAAATTCGACCAGCCGATCGCTCTCTTCCCCAACGAATGGACGTTGCGCTACTTCAAAGAGAAGAACCCTGAACTGAAGATGCACGATCTCCCGCTGGAGCAAACCAAACGGGACTGAGCCGGCCGTTAACGTCTGCTCGTACTCGTGGGGCAGGTCTGTGACCTACCTACAGCGGGTCACAGACCCGCCCTACCCTGATCCGTCGAGCTGGAGGGCCGTGCCCTGCGAAGCGCGCAAAGCAGGACCGATTTTCCGCTTTTCGATGTTTCCCGATTTTTCTCACCGCCACTCATGGCGCGGATAACGCCGCGACAACTCTGCCTTCACCTTCGGATACATGTCGCGCCAAAACGCCGTCAGGTCATCCGTCACCTGCAGCGGACGTTGATTCGGCGCCAGGATTTCAATCTTCACGGGCACGCGGCCGTGCCCGACAAAGAATTTTCCTTCAATGCCATAGAGTTCCTGTATCCGGGCGCTTAATACCGGCGGGCCCTCCTTGGGATAACTCACGCGCGAGCGCCGGCCATTGCTCATGGTCAGCCGCTCGGGCAGATAATCGTCGAGCACGGCGAATTGCTCGGCCGTCAACCACTCCCGCAGGACCGGCATCACCGGCTTGTCCTTGATCGCCCGATAGCCGAGCTCTCCATAACACACTTGCTCGATCAGCGTCGCGCGATCCGCTTCGGTGATCGGGCTCACTTCGAGTTCGGGAAACCACTCGGCCAGGCGGTTAACCCGCGTGATCCACTGCTCGACCGTATCGTCCCACGCCTCAAGTTTGATCCGGCCCTCGAGCACTTCCTTCGTGAGCAACGCCGCGGCCGCATCAAGCGGCGCGTCCTCGGCACTCGCCTTCGATTCCAGCACCAAATCACGAAACCTCCGCTCGCGCCGCGACATCACCCGCCGCACCTGTTCGTCGTAAACCACTCCGGCGGTTTCACGATAATCATCTGGAAAGATTTCCTTGAGCCAGGCCTCCTCCACCGCCGTCGCCAATGACAGCAGCACGTTGATCTCACCGCCCCGGCCTTCGATCTCACTGATCTCCGCCGCCACCAGGAGCGGGGATTTCTGGATACTACTTTCGCGCGCCAGGACGCCCCGCCGAAGATGCACCAACTCGCAGCGCAAGGTTCCCGCATCGAGCCGTTTCGCGAGCTGATCCGAAAAGCCCGCGAGCACACACTTGCGCACGTCCGCGCTCTCCATGCGTCGCTCCGAAATATCGAGTCCCTCCTTCGCCGCGATTTCCAGGAACTGCTCGAACAACGGGCCGACCTGCCGGGCGCCTTGCGCGTGAATCCCCAGCCGCCGACACGCCTCGAGCGCGTAGTTCGCCTTGTCAGCAAAGAGCCAGGCACGCATCAGCAGGAAAAAATCGCTCTCGTGTTCCTCCCCGAGCACATCCTCGCGCGCGTTTTCCACCTCCCGCGGAACGCCCCGCAGCAGAAAATTCCGCCTTTGTGTAAGCGCCGCCATCAGCGCCACCGGCCGCACACAACCGCGTTCCTGCGCCGCCAACAACATGCGCGCATAACGCGGATGCACGGGGAAACGCAGCATCTTTCGACCGATGTCCGTGATGCCTCCGGCTCGCCCCGACGTCGTCCCCGGTTGCAACGCACCGAGATCGGCCAGCAGCGTCTCCGCCCGTTCCAACGCCTTCATCTCCGGTTTCTCCAGCCACGGAAATCCCACCACGTCGTCAATCCCGCTCGCCTTCAACGTGAGCACCACTTCCGACAGATCCAGCCGCTTCACCTCCGGCAACTCCTGCGGCGCGCGAAGCCCCTGTTCGCGTTCAGTCCAGAGTCGCACACACACCCCCGGAGCCGTCCGGCCCGCTCGACCCGCGCGCTGGTCCGCACTCGCTGCGGAGATCTTCTCGATCAACAGCGTGTTGATGCCGCGGTGCGGATCGAAACGCGCCATCCGGGCCAGTCCGCAATCAACGACCGTGGTGACGCCTTCAATCGTCAACGAGGTCTCGGCCACGTTGGTGGACACAATGATCTTGCGCGTCTCAGCCCGCGCCACGGCGCGATCCTGCTGTTCCGGCGGCAACTCGCCATGCAGGGGAAACACTACGAACTCACGCAAGGCCCGCGTTCCCTGAATCGCCTGCACCGTGCGGCTGATTTCATACGCACCCGGCATGAAGACGAGCATGTCCCCGCCATTCCCGGCGGCAACGCGTTCACATTCGCGCGCGGCGACCTCCCACACCGGTTCCTGTTCGAAGTTTACGGTCTTCGGCAGGTACTCGATCCGCACCGGAAAACTGCGTCCTTGAGAAACCAATACGTCGCAGGGCTCCAGATAGGTCTTCAACGCGCCCGCATCCAGTGTCGCCGACATCACGATGATCTTCAGGTCAGGCCGGATGCTCTGCTGAATCTGCACCGCGCGCGCGAGGGAGATATCCCCATAGAGATGACGCTCGTGAAACTCATCAAACACGATCGCCTTCACGCCGCGGAGCGTCGCGTCAAACGACATCTGCCGCAGGATAATTCCTTCCGTCACAAACCGGATCCGGGTTCGTTCACTGACCCGTGACTCCAGCCGGATCTGATAGCCCACGCCTTCACCGAGCGCAGTGCCGGCCTCTTCGGCGACGCGCTTTGCCAGCATGCGGGCGGCGAGCCGTCGTGGTTGCAGGACGACGACTTCTCCTTTTTCGCCCAGCAATCCATGAGCCCACAGCATCTGCGGAATCTGCGTGGATTTGCCCGAACCCGTCGGCGCCTGTACGATCAAACGGCCTTGCGCCCGCAGCGAAGCAACCACGGCGGTTTCGAGTTCGTAGATGGGAAGTTCGCGGGGAGACATCGGCATGAGCAGTTGCGCAGTCGAACAGTCCGGACGCCGCAGAGTCGAGAACGAGGTGACGCCGGATGCAGTGCGGAGCGCACCGGTGGACGATCGGTGCCGGTGAATAACCGGTGCATAAGGATATCCCCAAGATATTCACCGCGCCGTTCGGTGAATAGGTTGTGCAGAACAAAAACTTCCGAATCCACGCTTCCTGCGCAGAGTAAAGCTGTTCCTTGATAGAACAGTCGTGGTGCGGCGGGCCTGAAATGGACGCCGAGAGCGCGATTGGGATAATCCCGGGCGACCGGGGAAAGGTCGGCGGCAGCTGGTGCCGCCGTCCCCTCTTGCGGCGAAAGCCAGTGACGAGGCATATATCACCAGTTCCTCTGGCCGGAGTCGTGTCCGGTCAGTCCACACACGAACTAGGAACTGAGCCGCGAGGCGCGATCAGAAACCGCGCCAAGTGGAGTCAGGCCCACTGGGAGGTTTCGACCCTTGGGCCAACGCAGTTACCCCAGAGGTATCGGCTGCTACTGCGCAGACCAGAACGCTCACGCGTTTCCGGCGGGACGACCCCGCCAAAAGGCCCAACTCGCAGCACGAGGTGGACACGAAAAGGAAACCTGCGGGCGGGGAGAGAACGGACCTAGGCAAAGCCCGTGAACCTCCTCACCGGGGCGGTCCCGTAAAGCGGGATCACCCTACTGCAAACGTCAAACGCAGCCTAAGAGGTAAGAGGTCAGACCCGTAACACGGGGCCAACGATCGGCCAAAAGCCGATGCCGTCCCCGTGGTCAGGATGCCGACGCGAGACATCACCGTTGCAGGCGTGTCAGCACCACGTCCGGCGCGCCATTCCCGGCAGGGAGTGACCGAACCGGGCGGAGAGGCCTCACTCTAAAGATCCCGACCGGCAACGGTCAGGACGGTCCCGCCATGAGACCGAAACATCCGCATGCCGCGGAGAGTGGCGTCGGGAAGCACACCGCCCGCGAAAGCGAGCGCGTCCAAGCGTGTGCCACCGGGAAAGAGCGTGTGACGAACGCCCACTCCCACAATTGGCTCCGGAAGCCTCAAAGCCTTCCGGAGCCTTTTCGTTTTTATCCTAAATCCGGCCGCTCAGATTAACCACGGATGACACGGATACAGAGAATTGCAGTTAAAGGAGCACCTGACTGCCATTAACCCGCAAGGTGCAGGGCCCGAAATGCAGACTGCCTTGGTAATCTGTGTCCATCTGTGAAATCTGTGGCTTCAACTCCTCCTCCATTGTTCCAGGTTTATCGCAGCAACGCGCTCGAGCGAAACGCGAAACGTCCACTGCCGGTCGCCTCGGCCCCGCGGTTCGTGCGGAATCGCTCTTCAGACAGAAACCGTCAGGCCCGACCGCGCTCGCGCCCGTTTGGCTCAGTGATCACACCTGTGCCCACCATCATCAGGCCCGTTCCGTTTCCAAACTCTCGCTCGATCCTCGCTTGTCTCCCCACACCGAGCGCTCTGATCTCTTCGCCATGCCCCTGTGCCGTATCGTTTTCATTGCCACCCTCGCTCTTCTCGCCAGCGCACCGCTTTCGGCCGCTGACTCTGCCGCCAAATCGTCAGCGCCCGCCCCCGCGCCGAATGCCACCCCGTATCCGCTCATTCTTGGATCGATCCGGCTCTACTCGGGTGATGCGCCGGGCGCACTCGGACAACGCCCGCAGGATATTCCGACGCTGACCCCGTTTCCCGCCGATCCGGCGAAACGCAATGGTGCGACGATGCTCATCCTGCCGGGCGGCGGCTACGGCAGCCTGGCCGAACACGAAGGAACCGGTTACGCGGAGTTTTTTGCCGCTCACGGCATTACCGCCTACGTGCTCAAATATCGCCTGGGCTCCAACGGCTATCGTCATCCGATCATGCTCAACGACGCCGCGCGCGCGCTCCGCCTGCTGCGGGCTTTTGCCAAACGTGACGGACTCGATCCGGCGCGGATCGGCGTTATCGGTTCCTCGGCCGGCGGCCACCTCGCCGCGACCCTCGCAACCCATTTCAATCTGACGCTTCCTCACGGTCCCACGCTCAATGCGGCCGATCCCGTCGACGCCGAGTCCTCCCGGCCGGACCTCGCGATCCTCTGTTATCCGGTGATCTCACTGGGCGAGTTCGCCCACGCCGGCTCCCGCCGTAATCTGCTGGGCGAAAACCCATCCGCTGAACTCGTTCGCGCCCTGTCCAACGAGCTGCAGGTCACCTCCGAAACGCCCCCCACCTTTCTCTGGCACACGGTCGAAGACAAAGTCGTTCCGATCGAAAACTCCCTGCTCTTTGCTGCCGCGATGCGCAAAGCCGGAGTACCGTTCTCGCTGCACGTCTATGAGAATGGCCCACACGGCCTCGGACTCGGCCGTCCCGGTCGTGAGGCTCCGCCTTGGGCCGATCAGTTGCTCTATTGGTTTCAGGAGCGGAAGTTCGTCCCCTGAGCGGGCTGAGCTTGCCCCGCTTCGCGCGCGACGCAAAGCGCGGCCCTCCAGCTGAATCACGGGAACCCCGATTTCCCCTTTTCCACGTTTTCCATTCTTCCAGAGATTCCGAATGGTTTGGGAGCCTGGGCTCGGTGTTTTACGCTTTCCCGATTTTCCGCTTTTCCAGCGTTTCTGCTTTGCCCGCGCTGTCGTTTACGACAGGTTCTCGATGATACTCACCAGCGGCAGGAAGAGCGCGATGACGATGGTTCCAACCATCACCGCCATGAACACAATCATGATCGGTTCGATTATCGAGGTCAGACCCGCGACGGCGTTGTCGACCTCGTCATCGTAACTGTCCGCGATCCGGCTGAGCATATCGGGCATCGCCCCGGTCTCTTCGCCCACCTCGATCATACTCGTGACCATGCCGGGAAAAACGTGCGTCGATTCCAAAGGTTTCGCGACGCTGTCGCCTTCCTTGACCCGTTCGTGCACGACATCAATCGCGTTGGCGACATGCACATTTCCGCTCGTGTCGCGGGTGATGATCAGCGCCTGCAAAATCGGCACGCCGCTCGACAGCAAAGTACCAAAGGTGCGGGTGAACCGTGCGATCGCCGCTTTGAGGAACAGGTCGCCGAACAGGGGCATATGAATCAAAAACCAGTCGATGGCACGCCGGCCCACCGCAGTCCTCGCAAAGATCTTAAATCCAATCCAGAGCCCCGCCAGCGCTCCGAGCGCCAGCAGATAGTGATGCTGCATGAAACGGCTCACATCCATCAAACCCTGGGTCAGCGCGGGCAGAGGTTGTCCCTTCAACAGACCGGAAAAGATGTCCTCAAATTTCGGCACGACCACCACCATCAGGATAGCGACAATCACGAGCGCCACGCAGATGATGATGACGGGATAGACCATCGCGGCCTTCACTTTCCCGGCGATTTTCTGCGCCTTCTCCATGAACACCGCGAGCCGCGCGAGCACGACATCGAGGACCCCGCCCGCCTCCCCCGCCTTCACCATGTTGACGTAGAGCCGGTCGAAGGCCTTGGGGTGCGCGGCCAGGCCGTCGGAGAAGTTTCCGCCGGAACGAATGGTATCCGCGATACTCTCCACCACGTCGCGAAACGCCATGCGTTTCTCCTGTCGGGCCAGCACCTCGAGACTGCGGAGGATCGGCATGCCGGCTTTCACGAGCGTCGCAAGTTGCCGCGTGAAAACGGCGAGGCCTTTCAGGTTGATCGGACGCCCGATTGACCGGGAACGTTTGCGCATCACCGGTGCTCCCGACGGAAAGGATAAACCTGCCGGCTTTCCCGGCGCCCGGGCCGCGAACGTCGGCGCGACAGACACAGCAGAGGTGGGGCGGACCGAGAGCTTGGCCATGATGTCAGGTGTACTTGATCACTTCCTCAACCGAGGTATGCCCGTCAAAAATCGCGCGCATGCCGTCATCGCGGAGGGTGCGCATCCCCTGCTCGATTGCCTTCCGCCGAATCTCCAGCGTGGGCGCCCGCTGCGTCACGAGGTCGCGAACACCCTCCGACATCCGCAGCCATTCGTAGATTCCAAGTCTCCCTTTGTATCCGGATTGGCTACACGTCGGACACCCTTCCCCATAAAAGAACGGTCGATCTCCAATCTGATCTCGCGCGAGCTTCAACTGCTGCAACAGCTCCGGCGGAGGCACGTACGAGGTCTTGCAGCGGGCGCAAACCCGGCGCACCAGCCGTTGCGCCAGCACGGCCTCGAGCGTCGAAGCAATGAGGAAGGGTTCGACTCCCATGTCGACCAGACGCGTGACCGCACCCGCCGCGTCGTTGGTGTGCAAGGTCGTTAAAACCAGATGGCCGGTGAGCGACGCCTGAATCGAGATCTGGGCCGTCTCCAGATCGCGGATTTCGCCCACCATGATCACGTCCGGATCCTGCCGCAAAAAGGAACGCAGCGCCGACGCGAACGTCAGCCCCACCAGAGGGTTCACCGGCACCTGCATGATCCCCTCGATTTCGTATTCGACCGGATCCTCGGCGGTCAGCAACTTGAGATCGGCGGTATTAATCACCCGAAGTCCGCTGTAGAGCGTCGTGGTCTTACCGGAACCGGTGGGACCGGTGACGATGAAAATCCCGTTCGGACGGCGGAGAATTTCCTGCATCCCGTTGAACACATCCGGCGGCATTCCCAGCTGCGTGAGTTCCAGCCGGACCGCGGATTGATCGAGGACGCGCAAGACCACGCTCTCACCAAACTGGGTCGGCAGCGTGGAAACCCGGAGATCGACGGATCGGCCGCCAATCGTGATCTTGATGCGGCCATCCTGCGGGATGCGGCGCTCGGCGATGTTGAGGCTCGCGAGCACCTTGATGCGCGAGGTAATCGGTAGCGCGAGTTGCTTGGGCGGAGGAGCCATCTCATAGAGCGCGCCATCGATCCGGTAGCGGATCTTGAACTCGTGCTCGAACGGCTCGAAATGGATATCACTCGCCTTGTCGCGAATGGCCTGGCCGATGACCAGGTTGACGAACTTGATGATCGGGGTCTGCTCCGCCATCGACTCGATGTCGCGCTCCGAAAGCTCCCGGCCGGCCACCTCGCTCCCGGTGTTGATCCTCCCCGTACTGATCTCCTCCAGCAGGTCGTCAATACTCTCCTCGTCTTCGCCATAGTGCTGCTTGATCTGCACATCCACCTTGTCAGGATCCGCAAAAAACAAGCGCACCCTGCGATTCAGCGCAAACGTGAGATCGTCGACCGCCTGCGTGTTGAACGGATCCGCCACGAGCAGATCGATGGTCTGTTCATCCGCCTGCAGCGGCATCACACCGTAATCGCGCGCCAGTTTTCCGGTGAGCGCGGCAATCGCTTCGCCCGAAAACTGCCCGGGAAACTCCGCCACGAAATCATAACCTAAATGGTCGGCGATTCGCTGCAGAAAGTCCTTCCGCTCCACCAATCCCAAATCAAGCACCACATCCGCCAGCGACTTTCCCGTCGCCTTGTGCTCTTCATTGACCTCATCCAGCTGCGCCGGCTCGATGAGCCGATGCTCCCGTAGAAAGTCGTAGATCGCGGAACTTTGACTGGCGAACATAGGGCGGTGTCCGGTTTGAAAACGTGCGTCTACACCGCTTTCAGCTGCATACCCATCTGCTGGAACTTCTCCCGCATGACGTTCGGGTCCTGCGCCTTCTCCAGCGCTTCGTCGGGAGAAACCAGTTCACGATTCACCAGGCTCACCAAATGCGTATCCAGCGTGATCATACCCAGGTGGGCGCCGGTCTGAATGTCCGACGTTATGCGGAAAGTCTTGTTCTCGCGGATGAGCGAACCGATCGACGTCGTGTTCACCATGATCTCGTAACTGGCAATGCGACCGCCCCCCACTTTCTTGCATAGCACCTGGGAAATGACCGCCACCAGCGACGACGCGAGTTGCGTCCGGATCATGTCCTTCATATTCGCCGGAAAGGCATCGACGATCCGATCCACCGTCTTGGCCGCGCTGTTCGTGTGCAGCGTGCCAAACACCAGATGGCCCGTCTCGGCCGCGCTGATGGCCGCTTCGATCGTCTCCAAATCCCGCATTTCACCCACCATGATCACATCGGGATCCTGACGCAGCGCGCGGCGAATCGCCTCGGAGAAACTCGGCACATCCACGTGCACCTCGCGTTGCGTCACCACGCAGCGTTTGTGGTTATGATAATACTCAATCGGGTCCTCGATCGTAATGATATGACCATCGCGGCATTCGTTGATGTAGTTCACCATCGACGCGAGCGTGGTGGATTTGCCGGAACCGGTCGGGCCCGTGACCAGGATCAAGCCACGCGGGCGGTAGAGGAGCTCGCGGATCTTATCCGGCAGGCCAATATCGCGCAGACCAAACATTTTATACGGGATCTGCCGCAGAACGAGGCCGTAGTTCGTCTTGGCCTTCAGCACCGAGACGCGGAAACGCGCCTTGTCGCCAAAGGCGAAGCCGAAATCGGCGCCCCCGTTGAGCTTCACGTTGCTGACGTGCCCGTCCGGCGTGATCGCCAACATGAGCTTCTCCGTTTCAGCGGGAGTGAGCGCCGGACCATCGATGGGGGTCATACTCCCGCTCAGGCGAAGGGTCGGCGGCTGGCCTACCTGAATATGGAGATCGGACGCTCCCTGGTCGACCATCAGGTCGAGCAAATCGTTCATTTCGTAGCTCATGATTGGACTTTAAGTACTGCTGGAATAGCCGCGTATAAAGCTGGGGCCGTCAGCTCGCATCGCCCACGGTGATCGAGACGACCTCCTCAATGGTGGTCATTCCGGCGGTGACTTTGCGGGCGCCATCTTCACGCATCGTCCTCATCCCAAGCGATCTTGCTTTGTCGCGAAGACGGGTGGTACCCGCATTTTCATAAATCATTTTCTGAATTTCTTCGTTCACGACGAGAATTTCGAAGATTCCCAGGCGCCCCCGATAACCCGTGGAATTGCACTCCGCACAACCCTCGCCGCGCGCGAACGTGGCGTGAATGGCCTGCGCGGGATTGATATTCAATGATCGCAGCTCGTTCAAATCGGGCGTACACGGCCGCTGGCACCGGCGACAGATTTTCCGCACCAACCGCTGCGCCATCACGGCCCGCAAAGAGGTGGAGACCAAAAACGGCTTCACCCCAATATCGATCAGACGGGTCACAGCACCCGGCGCATCGTTGGTATGTAACGTCGAGAACACCATGTGCCCCGTCAACGAGGCGTTGATCGCAATCTCCGCAGTTTCCAAATCGCGAATTTCACCCACCATCACGATATTCGGCGCCTGTCGCAGCATCGCCCGCAACGCCGAAGCGAAGGTCATGCCGACATCGTGCCGCACCGGGACTTGGTTGATGCCGTTGAGTTGATACTCCACCGGATCCTCGACCGTGATAATCTTCCGGTCGGGTTTATTAATGTAATGCAAACACCCGTAGAGCGTCGTAGTCTTGCCGGAACCCGTCGGACCAGTGACCAGTAAAATCCCATCCGGCAGCGTAATCAGGCGCTCGAAGGTCGCCGCATCATCGCTGAGAAACCCAAGTTCCGGCAAACCCAGCGTCAGGCCTTCCTTGTCGAGAATGCGCATGACCACACTCTCGCCGTGCGCCGTCGGCAGCGAGGACACGCGGAGATCGAGCTGTTTGCCACCGGCACTAATCTGAATCCGCCCGTCTTGCGGAATCCGTTTCTCGGCAATGCTGATATTCGCCATGATTTTCAGCCGTGAAATAATCGAGAGCTGTAGTCGCTTGGGCGGGTTCTCCACTTCAATCAACACGCCGTCAATCCGGTAACGAACGCGCAGGCGCTTCTCGAGCGGTTCAATATGAATATCCGAAGCCCGCCGCCGAATCGCCTCGAGAATGAGTTGGTGAACGAGCTTGATGATCGGCGCATCCGACTCGGCGTTGGCCCCGTCGACGACGGAGGTCGTAGCCGGCGCCCCGGCCGATTCCAAAGCCGGCGGCCCGCCCACGGAAAGGTTCTGGAGCAGATCATCGATCGACGCCGCGTCTTTGCCGTAAAACCGGTCGATCGCGGCCGTGATCTCTTCGGCCGTCGCGACCACAGTCTCGATCGGCATCTTCACCAGGTAACCGAGCGCATCGATGCCATCCGTATCCAGCGGATCCGCCAAAGCCACCCGCAGCCGCCCGCCTTCGCGCGAGAGGGGCAGCAGCCGATGCTTGGCCGCAAGCTCCCTCGGCACCAACTCCAGCGTGTCTCCCGGTATTCGCAGGTGGGTGAGATCAGGCGCCATCGCCATCCCAAACTCCGCCGCCAGAAGCTGCGCGATACCCCGCGCCTCCAGGATCCCGTGCTTCAGCAGTGTATCCATCACGCTCACACTACTCCCCGCTTGCATCGCCCGGGCTGCATCCACTTGCGGCGGGAGCAGCACCCCACGGTCCAGCGCCAGCTGGATGACGAAATCGTCAGCTGGACTGGCACCAAGGGGCGGGGTAAGGGAACTCATTGGAAAGCGCCGCGGCGTTTACTTCGGCGCCAGACTGAGCAGGAACTCAGCGTTGGACCTCGTCTTCTTCAGCCGGGTAATGAGCATCTCCATCGACTCGATGGGACCGAGGCCCTGCATCGCGCGCCGCAACGCAAAGATGCGCTGCAACTCGTCCGGATGATAAAGTAGCTCCTCTTTCCGGGTCCCCGAGCGATCGATGTTCACCGCCGGGAAGATCCGGCGCTCCACCAAGCCGCGATCGAGATGAAGCTCACTGTTACCCGTGCCCTTGAACTCTTCAAAGATGATTTCATCCATCCGGCTCCCCGTATCCACCAGCGCACTCGCAATGATCGTGAGGCTGCCGCCACCCTCAATATTACGCGCCGAACCGAAGAAGCGTTTGGGCTTCTGCAGCGCGTTGGACTCGAGACCACCCGACATCGTCTTGCCCTGGTTGCCCGCGAGCGCGTTGTAGGCTCGGGCAAGGCGCGTGATCGAATCGAGCAGGATGACCACGTGTTCGCCCTGCTCAATCAGGCGACGCGCAATCTCGATCACCATCTCGGCGCAGTGCACATGAGACTCGGGCGTCTCATCGAAGGTCGAGGACACCACCTCCCCCTTGGTGTGACGCCGGAAATCGGTAACCTCTTCCGGCCGCTCGTCGATGAGCAATAGGATGAGCTTCACGTCCGGACTATTCGCCGAGATCGAGTTGGCGATGTTCTGCAGCAAAACCGTCTTTCCGGTGCGCGGCGGAGCGACAATCAGACCCCGCTGACCGAAGCCGATCGGCGTCAGGATATCGACGACACGCATCGAGACATCCTTTACCACGTCTGCGTCCTCGAGGAGAATCCGCTTCAGCGGATAGTACGGCGTCAACTCCTCGAACGGAATAATGTTTGCGATTTCCTCGGGCTTCATGCCCATGACGGACTCGATCCGGACGGCGGACGGGCAGCGTTCGCCCTCTTGCGGCGGCTGAATCAATACTTCGAGCTTGTGCCCGCGCTTCAAGCCGTAGCGTTTGACCAGGCTTTCCGGCAAGTAAGCATCTTCTGGATACAGGCGGTAATTCACGTGCGCATGCACGAGGAACGAGCCGCGATCGTTTTGATCGATATAACAGAGATCCCGGATCGGGCGCTTCTTCTCCGCCGCGAACCTGAAAATCTCCGTGAGCAACTGCCGCTTGCCCGGCGCGCCCTCGAGCTTCAAGCCGAGTTCCCGGGAGAACGTGCTCAGTTCGCCCAGCGTCATCGCGTAGATTTTGTTGAGCCAGAGCGGCTCGCCTTCGCCGCCGGCCAATTCCTGTGCGAGCGCATCGAGCGCCGAGAGGTCATTGAAACGCGAGGGATTGGGCAGATCGCCGAAGACCGGAGCATTGCTCGGAGGCGGCAACTGCACGGGGTGCTGCTCGCGCCCGCCACCGCCACCACCGCCGCCGCCGCCCTGCTGCCAGGGAGCGCCGCCGCCGCCATGCCGACCGCGCTTGCGCTTGCCGTGTTTCCAAAACTCGCGGCCTTGGGCGCCACCTTGGCCACCGCCACCATGACCGCCTTGCTGGCCCTGCCATTCGCCGCGACCGCCCCCGCCGCCGCCTTGGGGCTGTGACGGCTGCTGTTGCGGTCCACGACCGTCGGCACCGGCCGCTTGGGACTCACCGCCACCGTTCCGGGGCGAAGGCGCCTCCGATCGGGCAGACGCTTCCGCTTGCGCGGCGCGCTGGTCGTCATTTCGCGCTTCCGCCCGATCATCCCGCCGCTCTTCCCGCGACGATTCACCGCGGGGTTGCCCGCCGGAGGGTTGCTCACGCTGCGGTTGCTCATGCGGTTCGCGCGGTTGCTCGCCCTGAGGCTGCTCACGCTGATCGCGCTGATCGCGATTGTCCCAGGGTTGTTCACGAGCAGCCGTAGGGACTTCAGCGGGACGGGTCGGCTCGAAATGAGGACGAACCGATTCAGGTGCACGCTCCCGCTGCGGAGGTTGTGACGGCGGCTGGACTGGAGCGGGCGCCGGCGCTGTTTCGCGCCCCTCCCGGACCTCGCGAGCCTGCGACGGGTTCACTACCGGGAACTCTGTTTGCTCCACCTTGGGACCGGCCGGCTTCTTCGCCTTGGCGCGGACCGGCTTGGCCACCTTTTCCTCCGCCGCTTTCGGGCTGGAAGCGCGAGCACGAGGGCGGCGTGTGATTTTCTTGGTGTCGCCCGCTTCAGCAGCGGCGCGCGAGGCAGACGGCGAAGCGTCGTCGTTTTTAGGAGTGAGGGCCATTGGCTAAGTTTCGGGAAAGTGAGAGGGGGTATCAGCGATCAACGCGGTCAATCCGCGAAGTTTCAGTTGGCTGGGAGGGCGGCTGCCAAGTGATCGACTTGCGACTCAAGGAACCGGGTCGAACCCTCGTTCCATAAGACATAGTCAGATCGCTCGATTTTTTGCGCCAGCGGCAGTTGCTTGGAAATTCGCTGCCCGGCGAGCACACGCGGAAGGCCGCGTTGCTCCAGTCGGACGAGTTGCTGAGACGGAGCACAGGCGACGCATATCGTGAAATCAAACCAATTCTCCAACCGCTTTTCATGGAGGAGCGGAACTTCCACTACCCAACGAGCCTCCGGTTCGGTCGCAAATGCCTGGCGCCACCGCTCAAACACGCGCGGATGCGTGAGTTCCTCAAGCCACAAGCGCTCCACATCGCTGGAAAAAACCCGCTCGGCCAACGCCGGCCGATTCACCGTTTCACGCCCCGCTTCACCCGAAATCACCGCTTCGCCATACCTCCCCCGCAACGCGGCCATCACGTCCGGAGCGGTCAGGACCACGTCCCGCACGATCTGATCGGAGTCGAGCCGGCGAAACCCATGCCGTTCAAAGGCGCTCGCCGCCGCCGACTTGCCGCAACCCACCCCGCCGGTTATGCCCAGGATCATGAAGAGGAGTCGGAGCCCATTTCGCCGGTTTTAAACGTTCTTCCGTGCCGCCGCCTATAGCGCAAGGTCCGGAAGCCCACGCCGCAGAGAGCCCCCTCCGATCTGGGGAAAGGCCGGAACCAGAGCGGGATTGATCCCCGGCGCAGTCACAATGTCCGTCCAATTGGCGAAGGGCATGGTTGTAAAAGGGCAAGGTTTGAAGGTCTCACGCGACTCGGCAACTGCTTAGATTACAAGATTCAGGGTAGGAGCGGCCCCTGAATCAAAGCCCAGCGCCCGGCTCGGAGCGCACAACCCCTAAATAGGGTAAGAAACGCACTCGCGTTGCGGTGCAAGCGCCCCCGCATCGTGCAGCGGCAAGTCACCGCCGTCCGTGCCCCTTCGCTTCAAAAAACACCATGCTCGCCACGATCGTTTCCGCCGCGCTTCAAGGCATCGACGCCGAGATCGTTCACGTCGAGGTGAACGCCGGCGAGGCCGGAGAACCCAAACTCATCCTCGTCGGATTGCCCGATGCCGCCGTCAAGGAGTCGGATGACCGGGTCTTTTCCGCCCTGAGCAACAGCGGTTTCCGTCCTCCGCGCACGCGAACGACCATCAATCTTGCGCCCGGCAATCTCCGCAAGGAGGGCCCTTTTTACGACCTCCCCATCGCCCTGGGGATTCTCGCCGCCACGAAACAACTGAACGCGGACAACCTCGGCGACTGGCTGATCGCCGGCGAATTGAGCCTCTCCGGCGCCACTCGCCCCGTGCGCGGCGCCCTCGCCATGGCCCGCCTGGCGCGATCACTCAACAAACGCGGCGTGTTGCTCCCCGGCATTTCCGCCGAGGAGGCGGCTTTGGTGGAGGGCGTCTCCGTTTACCGGATCGATTCCTTGGACGTCGCAGTACGCTTCCTGAGCGGCGAGATCTCATTGGAACCGCTGCGGCCCGACGCCGCCCGCCAGGCCACGACGCCGCAGAGCGGCGCAGCCGACGGAATCGGAGCGGACTTTTCCGAGATCAAAGGTCAACACGCGCTGCGTCGCGCAATCGAGGTCGCCGTCAGCGGCAACCATAATCTCCTGATGATCGGCCCGCCGGGCTCCGGAAAATCCATGGTCGCGAAACGCATTCCGACCATCATGCCCTCAACCACGCTCGACGAGCGGTTGGAAATCCTCAGCATTCACTCCGCCGCCGGCCGGACCATCAGCGGCGAAGTGGCGTGGGATGCAAGGCCGTTTCGCTCACCCCATCACACCGTATCCGACGTAGCCCTACTCGGCGGCGGCACGATTCCCGGCCCGGGCGAAATCTCCCTGGCTCACCATGGCGTCTTGTTCCTGGACGAACTGCCCGAGTTCAAACGTTCCGCCTTGGAGGTGCTCCGCCAGCCGTTGGAAGATTGCGAAGTCACGATCTCCCGCAGCGCCGGCAAGGTGACACTCCCCTGCGCGTTCATGCTCGTGGCCGCAATGAACCCCTGTCCATGCGGATATCTGGGAGATCCCAAACACGAGTGCCGCTGCACGCCCACCCAAGTCCAGCGTTATCGCGCCCGCATCAGCGGTCCCCTGCTCGATCGCATCGATCTCCACGTCGAGGCCCCCGCCCTTTCCATGGCCGAACTGCGCTCCGACCAACTCGGCGAAACCTCCACCCTCATCCGGCAACGGGTCGACGCCGCTCGCAACCGCCAGCATGCACGACTGCGCGGCACCCGCATCACGTCCAACGCCCGCCTGACTCATGCGCAGATTCGAAAACAATGCGCGATCGACTCGACGCTGGGGGACTTGCTCCAGCACGCCATGGAACAACTTTCCCTGTCCGCCCGCGCCTACGATCGCATTCTGAAAGTCGCCCGCACGATCGCTGATCTCGCCGACTCCAGCGCCATCACGGCTCCGCATCTGCTCGAAGCCATTCAATATCGGAGTCTCGATCGAGCCGTCTTCTATTAATGAACCCTCGCGACTCACACCCTACGCGAACGCCCCGGTTTCGATCCAGCGACCTTGTCGCCGTCGTGCAGATCCCACGTCGCGGAGCCTGCACTACTCAACGTCGGTCGGCCCGCAAAAATTACCGTCAACCGGCAGATACGCCCCACCCGAAACTCCCTTGAATCGGCACTTGACGCGAGAGCGGAAGCCGCGACGCTTTCCTCTCCGATTTACGCCCTCATCGTCTATCGGTTAGGACAGGAGATTCTCAATCTTCAAAGCGGGGTTCGATTCCCCGTGGGGGCACTCTCTTCATAGGAGACGGCGGAAAAACAGGAAGCGGAAAAGGTACAAAAGTGCAGACAAAGTGCACCGCGAGCATCGCAGATCTGGCTCCTGGAAATTGAGCGCTTTCAACTCGCTAAGAACGTTACTCCCACAGCTAGACTGAGCGCCGCCCGCGCTCGTACTCGGGATCGCGTTGGCCGACGCCGGCGGGCCGAAAAATTGGACTGCGCGCCAAATTCCGGCCCCAGTCCGAGCGCGACCCCACCAGCAACACCACCAGCATCCCGTCGAGGAGCCCGGTGCGGTCGTTCCGCACGCCGGGATCTGCGAGGCGGGCTCCCGGCGAGGGGCGATCCTACCTTACCGGCAAAAAACATGACTCACCTCAGGAACCCGGCCAATAATAAATCGCCAAATAACAGGTTGTCGGGCAGCTGATGAATTTGGTGGCGGCAGCGGCCGTGATGGTGACGAACCATTTACGCAGGCCCGAAAGCCGATCGCAGTAATCTGTGCACATCGGTGAAATCTGTGGCTTCAACTGCATTTCTAGGATAATTCCGTTGGTTACCGCTGCCCCTACGTCAACCCGGCTTGCTGGCAAATGCTCTGCTTCATCTACCCTATGACCTCCCGCTCCGTCCTGTTCACCCTGCTGGCCACCCTGCTCATTACCCCATCCGCGTTCTCCGCCGAGCCGCGCCGACCGAATATTCTTTTCATCCTCGTCGACGATCAGTCGCCGTTCGACCTCAAGGTCTACAATCCCAAATCAGTGCTGCACACGCCCACGCTTGATCGCCTCGCCGCGCAAGGCATGGTCTTTGACGGCGCGTATCATATGGGTTCGTTCAGCGGTGCAGTCTGCACGCCGTCGCGTCACATGATCATGACGGGACGAACGCTCTGGCATTTGCCGATCGGGCCGGGCGCCGCCATCCACAGCCCGGCGAACATCGAGCAGCAAACCCTCCCGGCCGTCTTCAACCGCGCCGGCTACGACACGATGCGCACCTGCAAGATCGGCAATAGCTACGAGGCGGCGAACCGACTCTTCACGGTGCGCAAGGACGCCACCAAACGCGGCGGCACCGATGAGTCCGGGAGCCCATGGCATGGCCAGCAAGTGATGGATTACCTCCAGCAGCGCGAAACCGCTCAGGACCGCGATCCCTTCCTGATCTACTTTGGTTTCTCGCATCCGCACGACACCCGCGACGGTCGCCCCGAGCTGCTCGCGAAATACGGTGCGATCAATCACACCGATGAATCCATGCCTCCCCCGGCGCATCCTCGCCAACCCGCGCTGCCCGGGAATTACCTGCCGGCCCATCCGTTTCACCACGGACATCCCGGCCTGCGCGACGAGGTGAGCGTGAGCGGAGTCTGGGAGCGTCGCGACGAGCGCACGATCCGCAACGAACTCGGCCGCGAGTTCGCCTGCAGCGAAGCCATCGATATCGAGATCGCGCGCGTGCTGAAAAAACTCGAAGCGATGGGCGAGCTCGAGAACACCTATATTGTCTATACGGCCGACCACGGCATGGCGATCGGCCGGCACGGTTTGCAAGGAAAACAAAACCTCTACCAGCACACCTGGCGCGTTCCCTTCATCGCCAAAGGCCCGGGCATCAAGCCCGGCACCCGCGTCGAGGGTAACATTTACCTGCTCGATGTCCTCGCCACGCTGTGCGATCTCGCGGGCATCCCGGCGCCCGCGAACAACGAAGGCTTGAGTTTCGTGCCCGTTCTCCATGGGCGTCAGTCGACGGTTCGCGATGTGCTCTATGGTGTCTATAACGGCGGCACCAAACCGGGAATGCGCAGCGTGAAAAAAGGTGACTGGAAACTCGTGAAATTCGATGTCATCGGCGGAACTGTGCGCGAGACGCAGCTCTTTAATCTGCGCGAGAATCCCCATGAATTCCTCGAACAGCATCACGCAGCCGACGTCGTGGCATTGACGGGGATCAAACCGGCGGTGCACCAACGCAACCTCGCCGGCGATCCGCGTCACGCGGCCAAGCTCGCGGAAATGGAAACCCTGCTGCTCTCCGAAATGCGCCGCCTGCACGATCCGTGGCGGCTCTGGAATCAACCCAGCGACGGATTGACGCCGCCACCCGAGCCGGTACCCGGCGCGGCGAAGAAGAAGGCGAAGGGCTGAACGGAGAGTGCGGATCGCGCGAGTGGGCCGCGAGCAGCAGTACTGAATAAAGGAGGCGCTGAATGCCTTGGCAATCTGTGCTCTTCTGTGAAATCTCTGGCTCCAACTGCATTATCCAGGATCACCGAATCGTGCCGGCGGTAGTCAGACCGTTTACATTTTCGGTCCACGGCAGCGGGAAGCCGCTGTCACTTTGAAACCCAATTTTTTGCACTCCATGAAGTCATTCCTGACCACTCTGTTACTCGCGTCCGTTTTGGCGCAGGCCGAAGCCGCTGCCACGCGACCCAACATCATCATGGTGTTCATCGACGATATGGGCTGGGCCGATTTCTCGTGTTTCGGCAACCCCGACGCCGAAACGCCCAACGTCGACCGGCTCGCCGCCGAGGGGATTCGTTATTCGCAGTTTTACGTCAACTCGCCAATCTGTTCACCGTCGCGCACCGCGCTCACCACCGGACAATATCCCGCGCGCTGGCGCATCACATCTTTCCTCAGTAACCGCGCCGACAACGAACGCCGCGGGATGGCGCAATGGCTCGACCCCAACGCCCCGACTCTCGCGCGCTTTCTAAAACAAAGCGGCTACGCCACCGGCCACTTCGGCAAATGGCACATGGGCGGACAACGCGACGTCGATGATGCGCCGTCGATCAAGAGCTATGGTTTTGACGCGTCGCTCACCAATTTTGAAGGCATGGGCGCCAAGTTGCTCCCGCTGACCCTCAAGCCGGGCGACACTCAGCCCGGCCGGATCTGGGAAGACGCGGAGCGCCTCGGCCAACCCGTGACGTGGATGCAACGCTCGGAAATCACCGCGGGTTTTGTCGATACCGCGCTGCCCTTTATAAATCAAGCCACGCGGGACGGAAAGCCCTTCTATATCAACCTGTGGCCCGACGATGTCCACAGTCCCTTCTGGCCGCCGGTCGGAAAATGGGCCGATGATAAACGCGGCCTTTATCTTTCCGTCCTCGAAGAAATGGATCGTCAACTCGGGCGCCTCTTCGACCACATCCGCGACACGCCCGCCCTGCGTAACAACACGCTCATCCTCGTCTGTTCCGATAACGGCCACGAACCCGGTGCGGGATCGGGCGGACCCTTTAAAGGCGCGAAAGCAACCCTGTTCGAAGGCGGCATCCGCTCGCCGCTCGTCGTCTGGGGACCGGGTCTGGTGGCGAAGGACAAGGCCGGCCATCACAACGAAACCTCGGTGTTTGCTGCCTTTGATTTGGTGCCCTCGCTGCTACAGATCGCCGGCGTGACGGCGCTGGCAAATGTCGCCTTCGATGGCGAGAACCTCGCGGCCACGTTGCTCGGTCGGAGTGCCGCGTCGCGTCAGGCCCCGCTTTACTGGCGGCGTCCACCAGACCGCAAGTTTTCGCCCTATGGTTTGCCTCCCCAACCCGACCTCGCGATGCGCGAAGGCGACTGGAAACTCCTTTGTGATTACGACGGCTCGAATCCGGAGCTCTATAATCTGGCGCAGGACCGCGGTGAGACGACCAATCGCGCCGCGCACAATCCGGACGTCGTCCGACGCCTCAAGGCGAGCGTGATAGCGTGGCACCAATCGATGCCGCCCGACAATGGTCCCGCGTTGGCCAACACGCCGCTCCAAAAAGGAGCCAGAAAGAAGGCGAAATAATCAGAAGCAGCCGCGCAGGAAGTGCGTGGAATCCGGACCGCTCCGGTGCGGGGCGAGCTCAGTGTTCGTGATGGACTGGCGCGACTGCTCGCGGACACGGGATTGACCAGCGTCTTTGACGAGGCGAGCAGCACATTCGCCATTTCCCGCGATGAAAGGCCGGTTCCGGCCAGCGCTCCGTCCAACCCCGCTGAAAGTGGCACACCGGGAATCATCGAAGGTCGCGTCCAGAACGCCAGTACGGGCGAGTACCTGGAACGCGCCCGCCTGCAGATCGACGGCACCAATCTGGAAACATTCACCGATGCCGATGGTTATTATCGCATCACGCGCGTGACCCCCGGTGAAGCAAGTCTTCAGGTTTTCTTCACCGGCCTGCCGCCGGCCAACTTCCGTGTCACCGTCGGGCCCGGCGCCACCGTGCAGCAAGATGTGGTCTTCAATCGGGCCGGGCACGACCGCCTCCGACGGCACCGTGAAACCGGACGCGTTCGTCGTCGGCACCTCCCGCGAAATGGCGGCGTCGGCCATCGCCATCAATGAGGGCAGCCCGAGGGAGGCAGCCCGAGGGGAGGCAGCCCGAGGGGGTCATGTCATGAATCGTGATAAGAAAAGGGCGAAGTCGACTTTCGCGTTCGTTCGCTGTTCCAAATTGATTCGATGCAACTACGTGGCCCGCCCCAAATCGCAGTAGAC
>Ga0163144_10002550_pt1 | contig 41972 bp, 41 predicted proteins | sample OliLak19BULKMAT1_FD_123175 | JGI IMG/M metagenome (GOLD analysis project Ga0163144, IMG submission 123175) | Freshwater microbial mat bacterial communities from Lake Vanda, McMurdo Dry Valleys, Antarctica - Oligotrophic Lake LV.19.BULKMAT1 | ecosystem: Environmental > Aquatic > Freshwater >...
ATCCTTCACGGGTGGCAACCAAGTGCTCCGTCGCGTTCCCCGTCCGGCAACGGGTTCGATCAGATCTGGAATTGCAGGTGGGATGGGTGCGGCCTCTTGACAGAGAGAAGCCATATCAACGTTGATATCGGGCGACAGTTTTGCGCCCTGACTCCGGCAACTGCTGCATAACCACGGACACCGTGACGCGTGCAAGTCCTTGAGTCATCAGTGCTGTACTCTTTCGGATGGCCCGGGCAAGGGTACTCAACATTCCGACAAAAGCGGCACCGGGTTACAACTGACCTCGCGATCCAAAGTCACCCGCATTCGGCACAAGCACATGCTTGCCTGGCGCCCCCCGCCGGTGCCAACCGCCGGCTCCAAACCCCCAGCGCGGCACGGCTTTGGTCGCTGCGGTTAGCCTCGGTGCCCTGCAGTCTTCACGGAGTACGCCGATGCGTTCGATTTGGCTGGCCACCGTGGCCCTGGGCGCTGCGGCGCCTGCGCTGGCGCAAGAGCCGCGCCAGCCGCGCTGGGAGCTTGGCGTTGCCGGCTTCGGCGTCTCGCAGCAGGCTTATCCCGGCGCCGACCAGCAGGTAGGGCGCGTGCTCGTGTTGCCGTTCTTCATTTACCGCGGCGAGGTGTTGCGCGCCGACCGTGGCAGCGTCGGCCTGCGTGCGGTGAAGACGCCGGATTTCGAGATCGACATCGGTTTTGCCGGCGCCTTTGGCTCCAGCTCCAACGACATCGCAGCCCGCCGCGGCATGCCCGACCTGGGCACACTGGTCGAGTTCGGCCCGCGCCTGAAGTGGAACCTGGGCGCGGCGCCGGGCAACGGCCAATGGAGCTTCGAGCTGCCCACACGCGGCGTGTTCGACCTCAGCGACGGCTTTCGCAGCCGTGGCTTCACGACCGAACCCGAGCTGAAGTATTCGCGCCGCAGCGCCAGTGGCTGGGCCTACAGCGGCAGCCTCGGCGCCGTGATCGGCGACCGCAAGATCGGCCAGACCTTCTACGAAGTGGCGCCGCCGTTCGCCACCGCCGAACGCAGTGCTTACGACGCCAAGGCGGGGCTTGTGGCCTGGCGGCTGGGCGCCCTGGCCACGCGGCCCCTGTCGGCCGACTGGCGTGTGTTCGGCTTCGTGCGCCTGGACAGCGTGGCCGGCGCCGCCAACCGCGCCAGCCCACTGGTGCGCCAGACCACGGGCGCTTCGGCCGGCGTGGGTCTGTCGTGGACCTGGCTGCGCTCCAGCGAGGCCGCGGCCGACTGACCCTGGTGCTGCCGGCTGCGCTCCGCGAGACCCGGTCAGCCTCTCAATAGAACCCGACCCGCTGTCGGTAGCGTTCAGGCGATCGGTGATCTTGGCGCAGGTCAACTCGGCCGGCACGCCGATCAGCGCGCGCAACTGCGCTTCGCTGCGGATGACGTGGTCAGGGAGTGGGTGGGTGGGCCATGCAGGTATCGGGGCGGTGCGCATGGCGCGAAGGCCACCCTTCTTTGCGGCCGGCGTGCGACGAGATACTTGTATCTCAACCAGACCCCCTGGAGCACACCATGGCCGCTGTCTCCTTGCGCTTGCCCGACGATGTCTCCGAGCGGCTTCAGAAGCTCGCCGATCGCACCGGCCGCAGCAAGACTTACCTGATGGTAGAGGCGATCGGCGAACACCTCGACGATCTCGAAGACCTGCACCTGGCCGAGCAACGCCTGCGCAGCGTGCGTGCCGGGCGCACGGGCACCGTGTCGCTGGAAGAGGTCATGAAGCGCTATGGCCTGGAGGCTTGAGTTCGCCAAGACGGCGCTGCGCGAACTCGACAAACTGGAGCGTCAGGCTGCGCGCCGCGTCCTTGCCTTCCTGCATGACCGTGTGGTGGTCCAGGGAGCTCCGCGCAGCGCGGGGCAGGCGCTGAGGGGCTCCGAACTCGGCGAATTCTGGAAGTACCGGATCGGCGACTACCGCGTGATCGTCGCGCTCGAAGACCAGGCCCTGCGCGTCCTTGTCGTGCGCGTCGGCAACCGCAAGGATGTTTAACGTTGAACGAACCCGCTCACGATTTTTTGCGGTCCTTCGCGGCCGCCGGCGGTTCTTCTTTCTTCTCATCCCCGATCACGCTCTTGACCGGGCAGACGGAGAACGCGGGGCACTTCTTGCAGCCTACGGCAATGGCGATCGGGCAAAGGGTCATGGCAGGCTCCTGGTGAACGAAGAGCGATGCTACTCGCAGCGGTTGCGTGTCAGGGTCGCCCCGATAGACAAGGCACGCGGCTTGCATACAGTCGGGGTCCTCTCGTTTCGCCCGTCAAGGAGTGCCCCATGTCCCGATTCTTCAAGCCGGCCCTCGCGGCCGCGGCGGTCACCGCATTCGCAGCACTGGCCCCTGTGCCGGCCACCGCGCAACAGAAATTCATCACCGTCGGCACCGGCGGCGTCACGGGCGTGTACTACGCCGCTGGCGGCGCCATCTGCCGCCTGGTCAACAAGGACCGCGCCAAGCACGGCATCCGCTGCTCGGTGGAATCGACCGGCGGCTCGGTCTTCAACGTCAACACCATCAAGGCCGGCGAGCTCGATCTCGGGTTCGCACAGAGCGACGTGCAGTTCAACGCCGCCAAGGGCCTGGCCCAGTTCAAGGACGGCGGCGCGTACGGCGACCTGCGCGCGGTGTTCTCGGTCCACCCCGAGCCCTTCACGGTGCTGGCGCGCAAGGAGGCCAACATCAAGAGCTTTGCCGACTTCAAGGGCAAGCGCTTCAACGTCGGCAACCCGGGCTCGGGCACACGCGCCTCGCTGGAGGAGTTGCTGGTGGCGACCGGCGGCAAGCTGACCGACTTCTCGCTGGCCTCGGAGCTGAAGGCCGACGAGCACGGCCCGGCCCTGTGCGACGGCAAGATCGACGGCTTCTACTACGGCGTCGGCCACCCCAGCGCCAACATCCAGGACCCGACCACCTCGTGCGGCGCGCAACTGGTGTCGATCACCGGCCCGGCGATCGACAAGCTGGTGGCCGACAAGCCCTACTACGCCAAGGCCACCATCCCGGGCGGCCTGTACCCGAACAACCCGAACCCGACCCAGACCTATGGCGTGCTGGCCACGTTGGTGGCGTCGAGCAAGGCGCCGGCCGAGTCGGTCTACCAAGTCGTCAAGGCAGTGTTCGACAACTTCGAGGAGTTCAAGAAGTTGCACCCGGCGTTGGTCAACTTGAAGCCCGAGAGCATGATCAAGGACGGGCTCTCAGCGCCCTTGCACGAAGGCGCGGTGCGCTACTACAAGGAAAAGGGCTGGATGAAGTGATCCGCCCCGAAGCGCCTCGGGAGCCTTCTCCCGGGGCGGCGGCCGCTGGGGTAGACATCCTCTCTCGCACCCGGGGCGTTGTTCGCTGCCTGACCGATGGCCACTGACATCGAGAAGGCGCCTGAGGCGCTGCAGCAGCTGGTTGCACAAACCGATACCGGCGCACGCAAGCCCAGCGGCGTTGCCGCGCAGCTGATCTTTTCGGTCTCGCTGGCCTGGGCCCTGTTCCAGCTCTGGTACGCCTCGCCACTGCCTTTCACCTTCGGCGTCGGCATCCTCAACGACACCGAAGCGCGTGCCCTGCACCTCGGCTTCGCCTTGTTTTTGGCCTTTGCCGCATGGCCGGCGTTCAGCGCCTCGCCGCGCGACCGCGTGCCCCTGATCGACTGGGCCCTGGCTCTGGCCGGCGCCTTCGCCGGTGCCTACCTGCTGCTGTTCTACAACCAGCTGGCCACGCGCCCGGGTCAGCCGACCACGATGGACATCGCGGTGGCCGTGACGGGGCTGGTGTTGCTGCTCGAGGCGACGCGCCGCGCCGTCGGCTGGCCCATGGCCGTGCTGGCCCTGGTCTTCATTGCCTACGCCATGCTCGGGCCGCACATGCCCGAGGTGCTGCAGCACAAAGGCGCCTCGCTGAACCGGCTGATGTCGCACCTGTGGCTGACCACCGAGGGCGTCTACGGCATTGCGCTCGGTGTCTCCACGGGCGCGATCTTCGTCTACGTGCTGTTCGGCACCCTGCTCGACCGCGCCGGCGGCGGCAACTACATGATGCAGGTGAGCTTTGCCGCGCTCGGCCATCTGCGCGGCGGGCCGGCCAAGGTCGCGGTGGTGAGCAGCGCGCTCAACGGCATGATCAGCGGCAGTTCGGTGAGCAATGTCGTCTCGGGCGGCATCTTCACCATCCCGCTGATGAAGAAGGCCGGCTACGGCGGCGTCAAGGCCGGCGCCATCGAGACGATGAGCTCCGTCAACGGTCAGATCATGCCGCCGGTGATGGGTGCGGCGGCCTTCCTGATGGTCGAGTACGTCGGCATCCCGTATTCCGACATCGTCAAGCACGCGCTGCTGCCGGCCGTGCTGAGTTACATCGGCCTGTTCTACATCGTCCACCTCGAAGCCCTGAAGATGGGCATGAACCCGGTTGTCAACCGCGCCCCGCGGCCGCTGGCCACCAAGGCGCTGCGCTTCGGCCTCGGCCTGTCGGGCATGGTGGTCGTGATGGGCGCGCTGTACTACCTGTTCGAGGCCATCAAAGCCGGCCTCGGCGCGGCGGCACCGTGGGCCATCGGCGCCGTGGTGCTGGCGCTCTACGCGGCCAGCGTTCAGCAGGCCGCGCTGAGCCCCGATCTGCCCGACGACATCGACATCGACAACCCCAAGCCGCTCGACACCTGGCCCACGGTGCGCGCCGGCCTGCACTTCCTGATGCCGATCGGCACCCTGATCTGGTGCCTGATGGTGGAGGAGATGTCGCCCTCGCTGTCGGCCTTCTGGGCCATCGCGGTGCTGATCGTTCTGATGCTGACCCAGCGGCCCTTGATCCTGCTGTTGCGCAAGCAGGCCGTGGGCCGGGCCTGGACCCAGGGCTGGCATGAGGTCATCGGCGGCCTGACCGACGGCTCGCGCAACATGATCGGCATCGGTGTGGCCACCGCCACCGCGGGCATCATCGTCGGCGGCATCACGCTGACCGGCCTGGGCCTGCGCATGACCGACTTCGTCGAGTTCGTGTCGCAAGGCAACGTGATCGTGATGCTGCTGTTCATCGCCTTCGTCTGCCTGGTGCTGGGCCTGGGCGTGCCGACGACGGCCAACTACGTGCTGGTGGCCACGCTGATGGCGCCGGTGGTGGTCGAGCTCGGTGCGCAGAGCGGGCTGATCATTCCGCTGATCGCCGTGCACCTGTTCGTCTTCTATTACGGGATCATGGGCGACATCACGCCCCCGGTTGGCCTGGCCACCTTCGCGGCGGCGGCGATCAGCGGCGAGGACGCGATCCAGACCGGCATCCAGGGCAGCATCTACGCGCTGCGCACGGTGATCCTGCCCTTCATCTGGATCTTCAACCCGCAGCTGCTGCTGATCGATGTGAACTCCTGGGCGGAGGCCGGCCTGGTGGCGCTGGCCTCGACCGCGGCGATGCTGGTCTTCACGGCGCTGACCATGAACTGGATGCGCGTGCGCATGAAGGTCTGGGAGTGGCTGGTGCTGGCTGCGGCGGTCGTGTTCCTGTTCCGGCCCGATTTCTTCATGGACCAGATCAGCCCCGAGTACAAGAGCGTGCCGGCATCCCAGGCTTACGCTGTGGCCGGCCAGATGGCCTCCGGCGAACGCCTGGTGGCGGTGATCTCCGGCACCACGATCGAGGGCAAGGAGCTGACCAAGACGGTGGCCGTCAACCTCGGAGAGGCCAACACCGACGGCCGCAAGCGCCTGGCCGCGGCGGGCCTGACCCTGGTGCCGCTGGGCGACAAGATGCAGGTGATGGCCGCCAAGTTCGGCAGCGGCGCGCGCAAGTCGGGTTTCGAGGAAGGCTTCGACATCGTCGAGCTGAAGGTGCCGAGCGGGCGCGCGTCGCCCTACTGGTTCTACCTGCCGGGCTTGCTGCTGACCATGCTGGTCTGGGTCGTGCAGGGCCGCAGATTGGCCCACCCCGGCAGCGCCGCCAGGGCGGCGTCGCCATGAGCACCCACATCATCCACCGCAGCCTGCGTGCGACGCCGCCGGTGGCCGTCGGTGGCGAAGGCGTGTGGCTGATCGACGCCGCCGGCAAGCGCTATCTCGATGCCAGCGGTGGCGCGGCGGTGTCCTGCCTCGGCCACGGCCACCCCGACGTGCTGGCTGCAATGCACGCGCAGATCGACCGCCTGGCCTATGCCCACACCGGCTTCTTCACCAGCCAGCCGGCCGAACAGCTCGCCGGGCAGCTGGCGGCGAACGCTCCCGAAGGCCTGGGCAACGTCTACTTCGTCAGCGGCGGCTCCGAGGCGATGGAAGCGGCGCTGAAACTCGCGCGCCAGCACTTCGTCGAAATCGGGCAGCCGCAGCGCACCCGCTTCATTGGCCGGCGCCAAAGCTACCACGGCAACACGCTCGGCGCGTTGGCGGTCGGCGGCAACGAGTGGCGGCGCAAACAGTTCGCGCCGCTGTTGATGGACGTGCTGCGCGTGGCGCCCTGCTACGCCTACCGGGACCAGCTTGCGGGCGAGCATGAGGGCCAGTACACCGCGCGCCTGCTCGACGAGCTCGAGGCCACGATCCAATCGGCGGGCCCGGCCAGCGTGATCGGCTTTTGCGCCGAGACGGTGGTCGGTGCCACGCTCGGCGCGGTGCCGGCCACAGCCGGCTATTTCAAGGGCGTGCGCGAGATTTGCGACCGCCACGGCATCCTCTGGATCGCCGACGAAGTGATGTGCGGCATGGGCCGCACCGGCAGCCTGCACGCGGTCGAACAGGAAGGCCTGGCGCCGGGTGCGGGCCCCGACCTGATGATCATCGCCAAGGGCCTGGGCGGCGGCTACCAGCCGATCGGCGCGGTGCTGGTGCACGAGCGCGTGATGGCGCCGTTGCGCGACGGCAGCGGCATGTTCCAGCACGGCCACACCTATCTCGGACACCCAACGGCCTGCGCGGCAGCGCTGGCGGTGCAGCAGGTGCTCGAGCGGGACCACCTGCTGGCCCAGGTTCGCACGCGCGGCGCAGAGCTGATGTCCGCGTTGCGCGAGCGTCTGGCCGCCCACCCGAACATCGGCGACATCCGCGGCCGCGGCCTCTTCCTCGGCGTCGAGCTGGTCGCCGACCGCGCCAGCAAAGCGCCCTTCGATCCGGCCAAGAAACTGCATGCCCGCGTCAAGGCGCGCGCCTTCGCCAACGGCCTGCTCTGCTATCCGATGGGCGGCACCCTCGACGGCCAGCGCGGCGACCATGTGCTGCTGGCACCGCCCTTCATCGTCAGCCAGGCCGAGGTGCAGACCATCGTCGAACGCCTGGCGCTGTCCATCGACGAAGCGCTGGCCACGTGAAGCCGCTCGACGCCGGCTCCGACCGCCTGCCGCCGGTCGCACCGGCGCAGTGGACGCCGGCCCAGCGCGAGGTCGCCGAAGCGATGATCGCCGGGCCGCGCGGTGCGGTGCTGGCGCCCTTCCTGCCGCTGTTGCGCAGCCCCGAACTGGCCAACCATGTGCAGCGCCTGGGCGAGTACCTGCGCTACCGCTGCGCCATCGGCGTGCGCCTGACCGAGCTGGCCATTCTGGTCACCGCAGCGGAGTGGCAGCAGTCGGTCGAATGGGCCATCCACGTGCCGATCGCCGAACGTGCCGGCGTCGCGCCGGCGACCGTGGCCGCCCTCCTGCGCCACGAACGCCCGGCCGGTCTGGCCGACGACGAGACGGCGGTCTACGACGTCTGCACCGAGCTGCACCGCCAGCGCCGTGTCAGCGACGCCACCTGGGCCCGCGCCATCGGCCTGTTCGGCGAGCAGGGCGTGGTGGACCTGATCGGCGTGAACGGCTACTACGCGCTGCTGGCGATGGTGATGAACGCGGCGCGCACGCCGGCGGCGTGATCATGCGCGCAAGGCCTGCGGCAGCTCGATCTCGACGCGGATCACTTCGATGTCGCGCTGGCGCTCGAAGCTGATGCGGATGTCCTTGGACTGGACCTTGACGTACTTCGACAGCACGCCGAGCAGCTCACGCTGCAGGGCCGGCAGGTAGTCGGGCCGGCGCGCACTGCGCGGGCTGCGCTCGGCCGCACCGGCTGGGCGAAGCGCATCTCGCGGCTCTCGCCGAGGAAGCGGCGGTTCACGTCCTTGTAGGCCTCGGCCACCGCGCTGCCCCTCATGTGGATGGCCGGGATGCCCTGGTTGGAAGCGTTGAGCACGCTCTCCGATTCGGGCACCAGGCCGATCAGCGGAATGCGCAGGATTTCCTGGATGTCGTCGATCGACAGCATCTGCCCGCTGGCCACGCGCACCGAGTCGTAGCGCGTGATCAGCAGGTGTTCCTTGATGGGCTCCTTGCCGTCGAGGGCGCGCTGCGTCTTCGAGGCCAGCATGCCCAGGATGCGGTCGGAGTCGCGTACCGACGAGACCTCGGGGTTGGTGACGACGACGGCCTCGTCGGCGTAGTGCATCGCCAGCAGGGCGCCGGTTTCGATGCCGGCCGGCGAGTCGCAGATGATGTATTCCATGCCCATCGCGGACAGCTCGTCGAGCACCCGCTTCACGCCCTCTTGCGAGAGCGCATCCTTGTCGCGCGTTTGTGAGGCCGCCAGCACCCCCAGGTTGTCGGCGGGCTTGTCCTTGATCTGGGCCTGCGAGAGTTTGACCTCGTCTTGGATCACGTTGATCAGGTCGTCGACCACGCACCGCTCGCAGCCCATCATCAGGTCCAGGTTGCGCAGCCCGACGTCGAAATCGATGACTGCCGTTTTGTGCCCGCGCAGGGCCAGGCCCGATGCGAAGCTGGCGCTCGTGGTGGTTTGGCCGACGCCCCCCTTGCCGGAGGTTACGACGATGATCTTGGCCATCGAGGCAGGGTCCTTTCGGTCGCGGGAGCAGGGGAGCAGGGGCGCCGGTGCGACGACCGGCGGGGCAGGGCGCGTGGATCATGCGCGTTGTTCGAGCGCGTCGACTTGCAGGCTGTCGCCCACCCGGCGCACCATCGCGGCGCGGCCGATCAGCTCGGCAAAGTTCAGCGCCGGCTCGGCGCTGCGCACACAGTCCAGGTCGATCACCACGGGCTCGTCGTCGAACAGGCTGGGCAGGGTGCCGGCGCGCTCTGCGAGCTCGGTCGCCCGGGCGGCCAGATCCGTCGTCTTGAGCACCACGGCGATCAGCGTCAGCGCCGCGCTCCTCAACTCAAAAACAGCCGCAGCGATTTCGCTCGAGACGACAGCCATAGGGTGGGGAGAGTCAGGCCGCGACTCTATCGGCCACTCCGGCGCGGCGACCCCCTCAACCGAAGCGCTTGGCCCCGTTGACAGGGTCGCTGGCCAGGGCCTCGATGGCGGCGATGAATTCGTCTGGCATCAGGGTCATCCCCGGGGTCTTGTCGCGCAGCCAGCCACTCACCAGCGGGTCGGTCAGGGCGATCGGCGCGTCGAAGTAAAAGCCCTCGCCGCGCTCGCCGGGCCGGCCCGCATTCTTGTACTTGAAGCGCTCACGCCACAGGCCGTTGCCGGCTGGGGGGTATTTCTCGTAGGCGCGGTACTTGTAGCCCAGCCAGAACGAGCGCGGGCCCTTGGCTTCGCCGCGCACCTCGATGACATAAATGTCGTTGCCCAGGGCGGCGTCGGAGGCCTCGGGTTCGTTGGAGGTGAAGGAAAACGGCCCGCGCCGCACGTCCTTCATCATGCTGGCGAGCGGCCCGTGGTCGTGGGCGATGTGCTTGACGGCGTATGCGGACAAAGGGAAAACCTCGCGGTGTGGCCTTGCGGTTGACGGGCCCGGCGGGTTGGATTCGCGGGGTTCGGATGGGGCCATGGTGACACACATCGTGGCCCGCGCAGGCCAAGCTTGTCAGCCGCGCACGAACAGCGTCACCAGCGCTTCGTCGCCCACCTGCCGACTCCAGTGGCCGTGCAACTTGGGATCGAAGCTGGCGCCCGCGGGCAGCTTGTCGGCCGAGTAGAAGTGCTGGCCGGGCCGGAACACGCGGCTGCTGCCGTCCTGCAGGCCGATCTCCATCGCGCCCTGGAGGATGAAGACCCATTGGGGCGTCTCGGTGCAGTGGAACTCGCTGCGAAAGCCGATGGGGCTCTCGCGCAACTGGCAGCCGCCGCTGGCCATCAGCGCTGACAGCCGGGCCATCGGCTTGCCTTCGTTCAAGGCGATCGAGTGGTCGCGCCAGTGGGCACGGCCGTCGGCGCCGGTGTCGAGGATGAGCTGGGTGAAAGTGGGCGTGGCGTTATCGGCGCTCATGGTCGGCTCCAGGTGGGTGACGATCGCCTGCACCAGCTGCTCGGGCGTGGCAGCGATGTCCAGCGTCAGGCCATTTTCATCCGGCTGAGGCGGCTGCAGCGTGGCCAGCTGGCTCGGCAACAATTGCGCTGGCATGTAATGGCCCTGGCGCGCGGCCAGTCGCTCGGCCAGCAGCGCGGGCGTGCCGGCCAGGTGCACCAGGGCCAGATCGGGCGCGCTCTGGCGCAGGGTGTCGCGGTAGCTGCGCTTGAGCGCCGAGCAGGCCAGTACCAGGCGATCGCCGCGCGTGCGGCCTGCGGCCATGCGCTCGGCAAGGGCGGCGAGCCAGGCCGCCCGGTCGGCATCCGTCAGGGCCGTGCCGGCCGCCATACGTTGCACGTTGGCGGGCGGATGGAAGTCGTCGCCGTCGAGAAAGGTTGCGCCGAGTTCGCTCGCGAGCCGGGCGCCGACCGTGCTCTTGCCGCAGCCGGCCACCCCCATCAACACCACCGCATTGACGCTCAACGGCACTCCGGCACAGGGCTGGGCAGTGGCGTGCCGGCAAAGTGCGCCTGCAGGTTGGCGAAGGCGCGTGCCGCCATGGCGCCGCGGGTTTGCGTCGTCGCGCTGCCGATGTGCGGCAGCAGCACCACGTTGTCGAGCGCGCGCAGGGCCTCGGGCACATTCGGCTCGTTCTCGAACACGTCGAGCCCCGCGCCGGCGATCGTGCCCTGTTGCAGCGCCGTGATGAGCGCGCCCTCATCGACCACCGAGCCGCGCGCCACATTGACCAGATAGCCCTCGGGGCCGAGGGCGCGCAGGACGTCGGCATCGATCAGCTTGCGCGTGGCCGCGCCGCCCGGCGTGATCACGACCAGGAAATCGGACACCGCGGCCAGGCCCCGCGGCGTGGCATGGAAGGCGTACGGCAGCGCTGGCTTGGCGCTGCGCGCGGTGTAGGCGATGCTCATGCCGAAGGCGCGCGCGCGCGCGGCAATCGCCTGGCCGATCCGGCCCATGCCGACGATGCCCAGCCGCGCACCCGACATCTTGCGGGCCAGCGGCATCGGGCCGGCCGGCCAGCGGCCCTGACGCACATGCTGGTCGGCCTGCGGAATGCGCCGGGCGACGTTGAGCATCAGGGCCAGCGCCAGGTCGGCCACGTCATCGTTGAGCACGTCGGGGGTGTGCGACACCATCACGCCACGCGCCTTGGCGGCGGCGACATCGACGCCGTCGTAGCCGACACCCATGATGGAGATGATCTCCAACGCCGGCAGCTGGCCGATCAGCTCGGCACTGACCTTGGACTCGCCGCTACCGCAGATCGCACGGATGTTGCCTGCGATGCGTGTGAAGGCCGCAGGATCCTCTTCGTGCAGGCGCTCATGCAGCGTGAACGCGCCCTGCAGCGGCTGCATCAAAAACGGCGCCAGGCGCGCCACGGTCAGCAGTTCGGGTTTCGATGACACAAGAACCTTCCACGCAGTGGTTGTGTGATGACCGTACGATAGCGCACCCAGACCTTGAGGAGGCCCCCATGAGCCCTGTACTGCCCACGCCCCGCTCAGCCATCGTCACCGGCGCTGGCAGCGGCATCGGCCGCGCGTGCGCGCAGGCCCTTGTCGCCGACGGCTGGCAGGTGGCCTTCGTCGGACGGCGCCGCGAGGCGCTCGACGAGTCCATGGCCGGCTGCGGCGTGGGCGCCGAGCGGGCGATCGCCGTGCCCACCGATGTGGGCGACCCGGCCTCGGTGGCGGCGCTGTTCGACACCGTGAAGGCGCGCTTCGGCCGCGTCGACCTGGTGTTCAACAACGCCGGCGTGTCGAGCATGAGTGCCCTGCTGGAAGACCTGCCCTTCGAGCAATGGCAGGCCTCGGTGGCGGCCAACCTGACCGGCACCTTCCTTTGCACGCAGCAGGCCTTCCGGATGATGAAGGCGCAGACGCCGCAGGGCGGACGCATCATCAACAACGGTTCGATCTCGGCACATGCGCCGCGGCCGAACTCCGTGGCCTACACCGCCACCAAGCATGCCGTCACCGGCATCACCAAGACCGCGTCGCTCGACGGCCGAAAGTACGGCATTGCGGTGGGCCAGATCGACATCGGCAACGTCGCCTCCGACATGACCGCCAAGATGGTGGGCGGCGTGCCGCAGGCCGACGGCAGCATCAAGCCCGAGCCGCGCATGGCGATGCACAGCGTGGTGTCGACCTTCATGACCATGGCCGGCCTGCCGCTGGACTCGAACATCCTGAACGTCACCGTGATGGCCAGTGCGATGCCCTTCGTCGGCCGCGGCTGATCGAAGTCTCTTCGCGCTCGGCCATGAGCCGCTCTGTAATCACCCTGGGCGAGGCAATGCTGATGTTCATTGCCGACGAGGGCGGCCCGCTCGAGAACGTGCAGCGCTTCTCCAAGCGCACCGCCGGTGCCGAAACAAATGTGGCCATCGGCCTGGCGCGCCTGGGCCTGGCCGTGAGCTGGCAGAGCCGCCTCGGCGCCGACTCGATGGCGCGCTTTCTGCTGGGTGCAATCGGTGCCGAGGGCGTCGACTGCTCGCGCGTGGTCTGCGACCCGACGCAGCGCACCGGCTTCATGTTCAAGGGCCGCGTCGACGACGGCAGCGACCCGCCGATCGAGTACCACCGCCAAGGCTCGGCCGCCAGCCGGCTCGGCCCGGGCGACATCGACGCGACCTGGATCGCCGGCGCGCGCCACTTGCATGTCAGCGGCGTGTTCCCGGCGCTGTCGGCCAGCACCCTGGCCGCCACACGGAAGGCCATGGCCGTGGCCCGCGCCGCTGGCGCGACGATCGGCTTCGACCCCAACCTGCGGCCTTCGCTGTGGCCGTCGCAGGAAAAGATGCGCGAGACAGTCAATGACCTGGCGGCGCACGCCGATTGGGTGCTGCCCGGCATCGAAGAGGGTCGCCTGCTCACCGGCCACGACACGCCCGAAGGCATTGCACGCTTCTACCGCGAGCGCGGTGCCAGGCGGGTCGTGCTCAAACTCGGTGGCGATGGGGCTTACTTCGACGACGCCGATGCCGGCAGCGGGCGCGTCGCCGCCTTCCCGGTGGCCGCGGTCGTCGACACCGTCGGCGCCGGCGACGGCTTCATGGTCGGCGTGACGAGCGCGCTGCTCGAAGGCCGCTCGATTTTCGACGCCGCGCGGCGTGGCGCCTGGATCGGCGCGCGTTGCGTGCAAGTGCGCGGCGACACCGAAGGCCTGCCGACGCGGGCCGAGCTCGAGGCGGCGCGGCTCTGACCGCGCGGCCGGATCAGTCGTTCTGCGCGCGCCCCCAGACGGCGAAGAAGGCCTTGGTCTTGTTCCAGGCCGAGATGTTTTCGTCGCTGACCACGTCGAGAAAGTCGGACAAGCGCTTGGACTTCACCATGGTGTAGAGCGTCAGCGAGATCGTCGGCACGAAGACGAGCAGGAACACGACGGTCTTCGTCAGCCACGAGGCGTCGCTCTCGGCGAACAGGTTCATGCCGAGAAAGCCCGTCGTCACAGTGCCGATCAGGCCGAAGATCGTCACCACCGTCAGCCGCACCACGGTGTTGGCTTGACGCCGCAACGCGTCGGCGTCGAGGTAGCCGTTCATGTCGTCGATGCGCTCCTTGACCTCGGCGTACAGCGGGTCGATCTGCAGATGCTCGCGGCACATCCGCCAAAGCGCCCTGACGTGCGCCTGCTCGCTGACTTCGTGGAACCAGTAGCGGTGGGTGAAGCTGAGGAAGGCCACGAAGGCGATCCGGATGCGGCGCTTGAAACGGCGGATGCTCTCGGGCCGCCGCAGGTCCATCGCCATCAGGGCCTCGGCGAGCTGGTCGCTGACCATCAGCAGCGTGGCCTTCTGGAAGTGGGCGATCAGGAACAGCAGGAAGTGCTGGTGGCGGAACTGCGCCAGCACGCCGCGCGTGCGGCAGCGGAAGAGCTCGTTGCCGGCGGCGCCAACCACCACCAGCGACAGGCCCGAACAGAGATAGCGCGTGCGCGGCGCGGCGCCGGCCCCGCCCCAGAAGCGGTCGTAGCAGTAGCGCTGTTCGAAATCGGCGAAGTGCGGGTCGGCGAAGGACGGCGCAGGGGCTGCGGCCAGCGGCGTTTCCCCGGCGCCGGTGACCAGGCCCAGGCGGATGAAGTCACTGCGCGTCAGCGCGACAGGGTCGTCGACGGCGACATAGGCCATCATCGGCATGCGGTAGTACTCGATCTGGCGAAAGCGCAACGCGCCTTCCTGGCTCGAGTGGTGGTTCACCAGCGGCGCCAGAACGTACTCCCAATGCGCAGCGATGCGCGGCGCGCGGTGCTCGGCGACGTGGGCCAGGAAGGCGTCGCGCTCGTGCGCGTCGCCGGCCACGAGCACGCGGCCTTCCTGGTCCAGCCACTCGCACGAGCTCAGGCTGTGCTGCGGCCGGCCATCGGCATACCAGCCGGCCGGGTAGGCGCGGCCGAAGCGGTACATCAGCTCCTCGGCCAGCGGCAGCGGCAAGTCGTCGCCGGCGACCTCGACGTTGAGCAGCACGATGTCGACGCCGTAGAAGAAGTAAAGGTCGATGTGAACGACTTCCAGCGTCACCGGCGGATCGCCTGGACGCGGCTGTACCCGCACCGCCGCGATGTCGTGGCGGCGGAACATGCGCATCGGCGAGCCTTCGCTCTCTTCGTCGCCGACGCGAGCCGAGCGCCCTTCCCCATAGAGGAAGCGCTGCACGTAGGGCAGGAAGGCGACGAACTCGTTGTAGTGGCGTTCGTGGAAGTGGCTCGCGTCGCCGGTGAATTCGTCGGACTGCTCGCGCCAAGGCGAGGTCTCGCCCATCGAACGCAGCAGACGCCAAGGCGCGCGGCGCTGCTCGGAGTCGTCCGCCGCAGTCGAGGTGAGCCGCAGCGGCCACAGCAGCACTTGGCGCAGGTGACGCACGGTCACGCCGGCGGCGGTGTCGGTACTGGCTTCAGCGCGGGTGGCTTGCAGCATGCGCGGGAGTGTAGGTTTGACCACCGGCCCTGTGCAGCGCCGTCGCCGCATCCCGGGTAAACCAGCATCCGCGGCAGGCGCAGTCGCGCGACACTCCCTCGGCCAATTGGTCAGACCACCTTACCGATGCCACTGCAAGCCGTCGAATCGAAACGCCTGTACCGCCAGATCGCCGACCAGGTGCGCGGCTTGATCGCCGCGGGCGAGTTCCCGATCGGCGCGCGCTTGCCGCCCGAGCGCGACCTGGCGACGCAGCTCGGCGTTTCCCGGCCCTCGGTGCGCGAGGCGCTGATTGCACTCGAAGTGGAGGGCCTGGTCGAGGTGCGCATGGGCTCGGGGATCTATGTCACCTCGCTCGAAGGGGCCCCGCGCGCCGATGTCGAGGCGGCGCTGGGCCCCTTCGACATCATTCGCGCCCGCGCCCTGATCGAGGCCGAGCTGGCGGCGCTGGCGGCGCGCGAGCACGCGCCGGCGCTGCTGAAGAAGCTGCGCGCGGCGGTCAAGTCGATGGAAGCTGACATTGCGTTGCGCGTCATGCCCATCCACGGCGATCGCGACTTCCACCTGGCCCTGGCCGAGGCCAGCGGCAATGCCGCGCTGCTGCGGGTGGTGACGGAGTTGTTCGACGAACGCAACAACCCGCTTTTCGAGCAGCTCGGGCGCCACTTCGAGAACGCGCGCAGCTGGCGCGCAGCGGTGGCCGAACACCGCGCCGTCCTGCGGGCCGTGGCTGCCAGCGATGGGGCTGGCGCGCGCGCCGCCATGCGCACTCATCTCGACAATTCGCACGACCGTTTCGCGGCGACCTGGGTCGAAGCCACCTCCTCGAGGCAAGCCGCATGACCGACCTTGCCTGCACGCTCCACGGCGCCCTCGATCTGCGCCTCGAGACCCGCGCGCCGCGTGCGCTCGGCCCGCACGATGTGCAGTTGCGTCTGGGCGCCGGGGGCATTTGCGGCTCCGACCTGCACTACTACCAGCATGGCCGTGTGGGCGCCTTCGTGATCCGCGAGCCGCTGGTGCCGGGCCATGAGGCGTCGGGGGTGGTCGCTGTCGTCGGCGCGGCGGTCACGAGGGTCCAACCGGGCGACAGGGTGGCCATCGACCCGTCGCACCCGTGCGGCCAGTGCGACTACTGTCGCGGTGGGCGCATGAATCTGTGCCGCAAGATGTTCTTCCTCGGCAGCGCCAGCATCTACCCGCACGCCCAGGGCCTGTTCGCCGAGGTCTTCGTGATGCCCGAGCGGCAACTCACGCCGGTGACGCAGGCGCATATCTCGTTGGGCGAGATCGCCTGCGCCGAGCCGCTGTCGATCGGCCTGCACGCTGTGCAGCGCGCTGGCTCGGTATTCGGCAAACGTGTGCTCGTCACCGGTGCCGGCACGATCGGCTGCATGTGTGTGATGGCGGCGCGCCTGGGCGGCGCTGCGGAAGTGGTGGTGGCCGACATCGCCGACCGGCCCTTGCAGATGGCGCGCACCGTGGGCGCCGACGCCGCCGTGCGCAGCGACCTGGACGCCGCATCCCTGGTCGACCGCTTCGACATCGCTCTCGAAGCCGCCGGCGCCGCGGCGGCGCTGGCCACCTGTCTAGCGGCGGTGCAGCGCGGCGGGCGCGTGGTGCAGGTCGGCACCTTGCCGGCGGAGCTGCCCTTCCCGGCCAACAGCGTGATGGCGCGTGAGCTCGACTACGTGGGTGCGTTCCGCGCCAACGGCGAATTCGACCTGGCGGTGCAGGCCATCCGCAGCCGCCGCGTCGATGTGCGGCCCCTGATCAGCGCGCAACTGCCGCTGGCGCGGGCGCAAGAAGCTTTCGAGCTGGCGCTCGATCGCACCCGCAGTACCAAGGTGCAACTGATTCCCAACCCCTGACCCTGACGACAAGGAGACAAGCGATGAAACGCACGATGTTGAAGACCCTGCTGGCTGCTGCGGTGGTGGCGCTGGCTTTTCCGGTGGCCGCCCAAACCAAGCTCAAGTGGGCCCATGTCTATGAAATCAGCGAGCCGTACCACACGCAGTCGGTGTGGGCCGCCGAGGAGATCAAGAAGCGCACCAACGGCAAGTTCGACATCCAAGTCTTCCCGGCCAGTTCGCTGGGCAAGGAGACCGATATCAACCAGGGCATGCAGCTCGGCACCGTGGACATGATCATCAGCGGCCCGAGCTTCGCCGCACGCAGCTACCCGCGCCTGGGCATCGCCTATTACCCCTTCATCTTCCGTGACGGCGAACACCTGCTGGCCTACAGCAAGAGCGCGGTGTTCAAGGAAATGATCGACGGCTTCCGCGAGAAGACGGGCATCCAGATCCTCGCCTACACCTATTACGGCGCGCGCCACACGACGGCGCAGAAGGCCTTTGCCGACTGCGCCGGCATGAAGGGCATCAAGATCCGTGTGCCCGACGTGCCGGCCTACCGCGCCACGCCCGAGGCCTGCGGCGCCAATCCGACGCCGATCGCCTTTGCCGAGGTCTATCTCGCGCTGCAGAACGGGACCGTCGACGCGCAGGAGAACCCGCTGACCACCATCGAGGCGAAGAAGTTCTTCGAGGTGCAGAAGCACATCATGCTGACGGGCCACATCGTCGACGGCCTGACCACCCAGGTCGCGCCCCATGTCTGGACCAAGCTGAGCGATGCCGAGAAGAAGATCTTCTCCGACGTCGCGCTGGAGGCTGCAGCGCGCGCCAGTGCACAGATCAAGCAGCGCGAGAGCGAGTTGGTCGACGAGTTCAAGAAGAAGGGCCTGGGCGTGCACGTCGTCAACCGCCAGAGCTTCGTCGATGCGGTACTCAAGACCAAGAGCGTCGAGTCGATGGGCTTTGACAAGAAGGACTACGACCGCATCGTGGCGATCAAGTAGGAACGCGCGATGGACATCGACGCCGGCCCGAAGGTGATGGGCGATGACGGCGAGTTCCACGCCACCGATGAGGCCGTGGACTTGTCGAACACGCCCGCCGAGGCGTGGATAGCACTGGGCCTTTTCTGGGCCCTGGCTGGCGTCGTGTTCACGCAGTTCTTCACCCGCTATGCGCTCAACGACTCGGCCGCCTGGACCGAGGAGATCGCGCGCTACCTGCTGATCGGCGTGGTCTTCGTCGGCGCCTCGATCGGGGTGGCCAAGAACAACCACATCCAGGTCGACCTGATCTACCGCTACTTGCCGGCGTCGCTGTGCCGAGCGCTGGCAGTGGCGGTGGACGTGGCGCGCATCGCCTTTCTGGCTGCGATGACCTTCTACACCGGGCAGATGATGCAGAAGATGGGCAACTACCAGATGACCATCGTCGATCTGCCGATGAACATCGTCTACGGCGTGGTGCTGTTCGGCTTCGCGGCGATGACGCTGCGTTCGGTCTGGGTCATGAAGGTTCACTGGCAGCGCGGCTACTGCGTGCTCGAGCGGCCCGAGTCCACCATGTCAGACCGCTGACATAGCGCCCCCACGCTCACTTCGCTCGACATGCTAAAGATCATCTTCCTGTTTCTGATGAGCAGCGGTCTGCCGGTGGCCATCGCGATGGCGGGGGCTTCGCTGCTCTACATCCTGATCAGCGGCAACCAGCCGGGGCTGACCGTGGTCCACCGCATGATCGGCGGCATCGACAGCTTCCCGCTGCTGGCGGTGCCCTTCTTCATCCTCGCCGGCAACCTGATGAACAATGCCGGCGTCACCAACCGCATCTACAACTTCGCCCTCGCGCTGGTGGGCTGGCTGAAGGGCGGGCTCGGTCACGTCAACGTCGTCGGCTCGGTCATCTTTGCCGGCATGAGTGGCACCGCCATCGCCGATGCAGCGGGCCTGGGCACGGTCGAGATCAAGGCCATGAAGGACCACGGCTACGACCTCGAGTTCGCAGTCGGGGTCACAGCGGCATCGGCCACGCTGGGCCCGATCATTCCGCCCAGCCTGCCCTTCGTCATTTACGCCATGATGGCCAACGTGTCGGTGGGCGCGCTGTTCCTGGCCGGTATCCTGCCGGGCGTGTTGATGGCGCTGTTGATGATGATCACGGTGGCCTACTTCGCCCACAAGCACGGCTGGGGCGGCGACGTGAAGTTCTCCGGCAGCCGCTTCGGTCGCGCCATGATCGAGCTGGGCATCGTGATTGCGTGGCCGCTGGTGACCTGGGCCCTGGTCGCCAAGTTGGGCTTGCCGGCGCAGCCGGTGGTGTTTGGCGCCATCGTGCTGATCTTCGTGCTCGACCGCATCTTCCGCTTTCAGGCGGTGCTGCCGATCATGACCCCGGTGTTGTTGATCGGCGGCATGACGACGGGCCTGTTCACGCCCACCGAGGGTGCGATTGCCGCCAGCGCCTGGGCCCTGTTCCTGGGCCTGGTGTGGTACCGCACCATGACGCTCAAGCAGTTCGTCAAGGTCAGCCTCGACACGGTCGAGACGACGGCCACGGTGATGTTCATCGTCGCCGCAGCATCCATCTTCGGCTGGATGCTCACCGCCACTGGCGTCACCGCCCAGATCGCGGAGTGGGTGCTGGCCGTGACCAAGGACCCGTGGCTGTTCCTGCTGATGGCCAACCTGCTGATGCTGTTTGTGGGTTGCTTCCTCGAGCCGACAGCGGCGATCACGATCCTGGTGCCGATCCTGCTGCCGATCTGCCACAAGCTCGGCGTCGATCCGGTGCACTTCGGCCTGGTGATGGTCTTGAACTTGATGATCGGCCTGCTCCACCCGCCGATGGGCATGGTGTTGTTCGTGCTGGCGCGTGTGGCCAAGTTGAGCGTCGAGCGCACGACGATGGCCATCCTGCCTTGGCTGGTGCCGCTGCTGGCGAGCCTGGTGATCCTGACCTACATCCCGGCGATCTCGTTGTGGCTGCCGAGAACCATGGGGTTCTAGGGCCCACGCCATGACCCGCATTGCCGCCGTCGAGGTTTTCCGCGTCGACCTGCCGCCCCCGGTGCCGCGCAGCGACGCGATCCAGACCTTCGTGACGCAGGAAACGCCGATGGTCCGGTTGACGATGGAGGATGGCAGCCAGGGCACCGGCTACAGCTACACCATCGGCACGGGGGGCTCGAGCGTCGTCGCCCTGCTGCGCGACCACCTCGCGCGGCGCCTGATCGGCCGCGACCCGGCGGAGATCGAATCGATCTGGCACGACGGGATGTTCTGCACCCACGCCACCACGGTCGGTGCCATCACCAGCCTGGCCTTGGCGGCCATCGACACCGCGCTGTGGGATTGGCGCTGCCGCCGCGATGAGCAGCCGCTGTGGAAGGCCGCCGGCGGCGCAAAGAAGCGCATCCCGGTCTACACGACGGAAGGCGGCTGGTTGCACCTGCCAACCGAGACCATCGTGCGCGAGACCCTTGCGGCAAAAGAGGCCGGCTTCAAGGGCGCCAAGATCAAGGTGGGCCTGCCACACGTGAGCGACGACGTGGCGCGCCTGAAGGCCGTGCGCCACGCGGTCGGCGACGGCTTCGAGATCATGGTCGATGCGAATCAATGCTTCACGCTCAGCGAAGCGTTGCGCCGTGCACCGCGCTATGCCGAGCTCGGCATCGCCTGGTTCGAAGAGCCGCTGCCGGCCGACGACATTGCCGGCCACGCGCGGCTGGCGGCGGTGAGCGCGGTGCCGATCGCAGTCGGCGAATCGCTCTACTCGTCGAGCCAGTTCGCGGCCTATGTGCAGCAGGGTGCCGCGTCGATCCTGCAGCCCGACGTGGCGCGCATCGGCGGCATCACGCCCTGGCTGAAGGTGGCGCACCTTGCGGAGTGCCACAACCTGGTGGTGGCGCCGCACTTCCTGATGGAGCTGCACGTCAGCCTCACCGCAGCCGCACCGAGTGCGGCGTGGGTCGAGTACATCCCGCAACTCGACGCCGTGGCCAGCAGTCGCATGCTGATCGCGGACGGCCAGGCTGTCGTGCCCGAAACACCGGGGCTGGGCATCGCGTGGGACTGGGCGGCGCTGCGCGCACGCCAGGTCGAGCACTGCGAGATCCGCTGAAATCAACCTGACAGCAGGAGTTTGCGCATGTCTCTTCGATTGGCTGGCAAGACGGCTTTCCTCACCGCCGCGGCCCACGGTATCGGCCGCGCCACCGCGCTGGCGTTCGCCCGTGAAGGCGCGCGGGTGATCGCCACCGATGTCGATCTGGCGGGCCTCGACACGCTGGCGCACGAATGCGGCGCCAGCGTGCGACGGCTCGATGTCACGGACTCGGCGGCGATCGCAGCCGCAGCGCGCGAAGTCGGCGATATCCAGGTGTTGTTCAATGCCGCGGGGTACGTGCACGCCGGCACCGTGCTGGACTTCAGCGACGCCGAGTGGGACCTGGCGTTCAACCTCAACGCGCGATCGATGGCGCACACCATTCGCGCCTTCCTGCCCGGCATGCTGGCGCAGGGGGGCGGCTCCATCATCAACATCGCCTCGATCGCGGGCAGCGTGAAGGGCGTGGCCAACCGCTTCGTCTACGCCGCGAGCAAGGCCGCGGTCATCGGACTGACCAAGGCGGTGGCCGCCGACTTCGTCACCCGCGGCATCCGCTGCAACGCGATTTGCCCCGGCACAGTCGACTCGCCTTCGCTGAAACTGCGCATCAGCGCGCAAGCCCGAACCAGCGGCCAGACCGAGGCCGAGGTCAAGGCGATGTTCGTCGCGCGCCAGCCAATGGGCCGCCTGGGCACGGCCGACGAGATCGCCGCGCTGGCGGTCTACCTGGCGAGCGACGAGGCCGCATTCACCACCGGCGCCGTGATGATGGCCGACGGCGGCATGTCCAACTGATGGTTTTTTCTAAGACACCATGAGCAGCCCCACGATCCGCATCCACCCCGCCGACAACGTCATCATCGCGCGTCGCCAATTGCTCGGCGGCACGGCGATCGCTGACGAAGGCATCACGATTGCCGGCCTGGTGCCGCCTGGCCACAAGGTCGCGACGAAGGCCATCACCGCCGGTGACGCAGTGCGCCGCTACAACCAGGTCATCGGCCACGCCACGCAGGCCATCGCCCCGGGTCAGCACGTCCACACCCACAACCTGGCCTTCGCCGAGTTCGCGCGCAGCCACGAGCCCGGTGCCGGTACGCACGCCACCGACTACGCCGCAGAGCCCGCCACTTTCGACGGCATCGTTCGCGTCGACGGCCGCGTGGCCACGCGCAACTACATCGGCGTGCTCACGAGCGTGAACTGCTCGGCCACCGCCGCCCGCGCCATCGCCGACCAGTTTCGCCGCGACATCCATCCCGAGGCTCTGGCCGCCTACCCGAACGTCGACGGCATCGTTGCGTTGACGCACGGCATGGGCTGCGCGACCGACAGTGAAGGTGAAGAGCTGCGCGTCTTACGCCGCACACTCGGCGGCTACGCCCGCCACCCCAACTTTGCTGCCGTGTTGGTGGTCGGCCTGGGCTGCGAGACGAACCAGATCCAGGGGCTGATCGCTCAGGAGGGTTTGCAGGAAGGCGCGCGTCTGGTTACCTTCAACATCCAGGACACGGGCGGCACCGCCAAGACCGTGGCCCGCGGCGTGGAGATCATCCAAAAGCTGCTGCCCGAAGCGAATCGCGTCGAGCGCCGGCCGGTTCCGGCAAGCCACCTCACGGTCGGCTTGCAGTGCGGGGGCAGCGACGGCTATTCGGGCATCAGTGCGAACCCGGCGCTCGGCGCTGCGGTCGATCGACTGGTGCGCCACGGCGGCGCGGCGATCCTGAGCGAAACGCCAGAAATCTACGGCGGCGAACACCTGCTGACGCGGCGCGCGGTGAGCCGCGAAGTGGCCGACAAGCTGCTCGCCCGCATCGCCTGGTGGGAGCAGTACACGAAGCGCAACGGCATGTCGATGGACAACAACCCCTCGGCCGGCAACAAGGCCGGCGGCCTGACGACGATCCTGGAAAAGAGCCTCGGCGCGATTGCCAAGAGCGGCACCACCAACTTGGTCGACGTGGTCGAGTTCGCCGAGCCCGTCAGCGCCCGCGGCTTCGTCTACATGGACACGCCCGGCTACGACCCCGTCTCCGCCACCGGTCAGGTGGCGGGCGGCGCCAACCTGATCTGCTTCACCACCGGTCGCGGCTCGGCTTACGGCTGCGCGCCGAGCCCGTCGCTGAAGTTGTCGACCAACACCGCGTTGTGGACCAAGCAGCAGGAAGACATCGATATCGACTGCGGCGGCATCGTCGAGGGTGTCGAGACCGTCGACGAAGCCGGTGAGCGCATCTTCCGTTTGATCCTGGACACCGCCTCGGGCCGCAAGACCAAGAGCGAGCTGCACGGCTACGGGCAGAACGAGTTCGTACCGTGGCAGTTGGGGGCGGTGATGTGATTGCGACGTACGGGCGCGCGCCCGAGCAAAGTCGCCGGCAGACAGCCGGCGGTGCTTCGAGGCGCCGCCGCTGGCCGGCATGTGCCTCGACTTGGGCCGGGCTTGGACAAGCGCAGCCCGAGGGGCAGTTGGCTTCAACCCCGCAAGGTTCGATTGAAGAGTGCCAAGGTGCGGCCCCAGGCTACCTTCGCCTGCGCGTCATCGAAGCGCGGCGTGGTGTCATTGTTGAAGCCGTGCTGGGTGCCGGGGTAGAAGTGGGCTTCGAACTTGACGCCGGCGGCCTTCAAGGCGGCTTCGTAGGGCGGCCACATGGCGTTGATGCGCTGGTCGGTCGCTGCGAACACGATTTGCAATTCGGCCTTGATCTTGGTCACTTGGTCGAGCGTCGGGGCGGGGCCGTAGTAGGGCGCGCCGCAGATCAACTCAGGGATGCGGGTGGCGAGCATGTTGACCACCCCGCCGCCATAGCAAAAGCCGGTGGCACCGAGTTTGCCGCTGCCGCCGGCGATACCGCGCGCGTGGTTGGCGGCAGCGGCGAAGTCTTCACAGGCCTTGACCTGGTCGATCTTGGCGAAGGCCTCGCGGGCCTTGTCTTCGTCGCCCGGGCAGCCGCCGGCGGTCGTGAGCAGGTCGGGTGCCACGGCAATGAAGTTGTCGACGGCCAGACGCCGGGCGATGTCTTCGATGTGCGGGTTGAGGCCGCGGTTCTCGTGGATCACCAGCACCACGGGCAGGGCGCCCGCGGCGTGCGCCGGCCGCGCCACCAGCGCGTTGATCTTGCCGTGGCCGGCAGGCGAGGCGATTTCGATGCGCTCGGTCTTGATGCGCGGGTCGCTCGAGGCCACTCTTTGCGCTGCGGCGAAGCTCGGGCTCAGCGCAGCCAGCAGGCCTGCCGCGGTGGTGCCGGCCGCCGCCGCGTAACGGCTGGCGCGGCCGAGAAAGCCGCGGCGGTCGAGGCCGCCGTGAACGTACTGGTCGAACAGGCGCATCACTTCGGGGTCGAAGTCGGCAACGGTCTCGCGAGGGGCGACGAGCGTCATGGGGCGGGTCTCCAGCGGGGGGTCGACGTCGCGCCTCGTACTCAGGCCCGCTTAACCGTGCATGCACAAGGGTTCTCTTCATGAAGATCACGGGCGCTCGCGTCATCGTGTGTTGCCCCGGCCGCAACTTCGTGACGCTGAGGATCGAGACCGACCAGGGCCTCACAGGCCTGGGTGATGCCTCGCTCAACGGCCGCGAACTTGCCGTCGCCAGCTACCTCGCCGACCATGTCATTCCCTGCTTGATCGGCCGCGACGCGCACCGCATCGAAGACCTGTGGCAGTACCTGTACCGCGGGGCTTATTGGCGACGCGGGCCGGTGACCATGAGTGCCATCGCCGCCGTGGACACCGCGCTGTGGGACTTGAAGGCCAAGGCCGCGGGAATGCCGCTGTACCAGTTGCTCGGCGGCGCCAGCCGCGAGCGCGTGCTGGTCTACGGCCACGCCAACGGACGCGACATCGAGCACACCGTCGACGAGGTGCTGCGCTACAAGGCGGCCGGCTACCAGGCCATCCGCGCCCAGAGCGGGGTGCCCGGGTTGGACAAGGTGTATGGCGTGGCGCGCGGCACCCTGCCCTACGAGCCGGCCGATGCCGGACTGCCGGGCGAGCACGACTGGGATACCGGCAAGTACCTGCGCCACACGCCGCGGCTGTTCGAGGCCGTGCGCGCGGCCGTCGGCCCCGACATCCACCTGCTGCACGACGTACACCACCGCCTCACCCCCATCGAGGCGGCGCGGCTGGGCAAGGACCTGGAGCCGTTCCGCCTTTTCTGGATGGAAGACGCCACGCCGGCGGAGAATCAGGATGCCTTCAGGCTGATCCGCCAGCACACCACCACGCCGCTGGCTGTCGGCGAAATCTTCAACACGATCTGGGATTGCAAGGGCCTGATCGAGAACCAGCTCATCGACTTCATCCGCACCACGGTCACGCACGCCGGCGGCATCACCCACCTGCGACGGATTGCCGACCTGGCGGCGCTGTACCAGGTGCGCACCGGCTCGCACGGCGCCACCGATCTGTCGCCAGTCTGCATGGGTGCGGCGCTGCACTTCGATTTGTCGGTGCCCAACTTCGGTATCCAGGAACTGATGCCGCACGGCGAGGTGACGGATGCCGTGTTCCCCCATGCGTATTCGTTCGCGGCCGGCTTCATGCACCCTGGCGAAGCCCACGGCCATGGGGTCGAGATCGACGAGGCCCTGGCCGCGCGCTATCCCTACCAGCGCGCCTACCTGCCGGTGAACCGGCTCCAGCACGACGGCTCGCTGTGGGACTGGTGAGGCTGCAACGTCGGGCCTGCGTCCTGGCCCTGGCCCTGACGGGACTCGGCACCTGGGCCCAGGCGCCTGACACCGACGTGCCCGTTGTCGTCACCCCCGACCGCGTGATCACAGGCGATGCGCCCGACAAGCCGATCGGGCGCGAGAAGGTGTCGCGCCTCTCCCTCTGGACGGTGCCCGGTCGATGACGCCACGGCTGCAGCCCGCCGCGCTCGCCGACGTGCCGGCGCGGGTGCGCCAGCCGGCCTTCGAGCGCAGCGGCCTGCAGCGCGGCATCGTTCACCTGGGCCTTGGCGCCTTCGCACGCGCCCACTTGGCGGTCTTCAATGACGACGCGCTCGACGCCGCGGGTGCCGGGCCGGCTGCACGGTGGGGCATCACGGGGGTCTCGCTGCGCCAGCCCGGCACGCGCGACGCGCTGGCGCCGCAGCACGGCCTTTACACCCTGGCCTTGCGTGACGTCAGCGGCGAACAGTTGCGCCTGATCGGCAGCGTGCTCGAGGTGCTGGTCGCTCCTGAGGACGCCCAGGCGGTGATCGACCGCCTGGCCCATGTCGAGACTCGTATCGTCAGCCTGACCATCACCGAGAAGGCCTACCGCAGCGACGCACCCGGCAGCGCCGCGGCCCTGATTGTCCGGGGCCTGGCGCTGCGCCACGCGCGCGGCCTGCTGCCGGTGACGCTGCTCTCGCTCGACAACCTGCCCGCGAATGGCCAGGTGCTGCGCGCCTGCGTGCTGGCCGTGGCGGCCGCGCAGGGCTCGCCGGCATTGGTGGACTGGATCGGCACGCGCTGCACTTTCCCCTGCAGCATGGTCGATCGCATCGTGCCGCGCACGACCGACGCCGACTGCGCGCAGGTCGGCGCGGCACTCGGCCTGCACGACGCCTGGCCGGTGGTCGCCGAGCCCTACATCGACTGGGTGCTTGAAGACCACTTCGCTGCGGGTCGTCCGGATTGGCCTGGCGTGCGTTTCGTCGCCACGCAGGACGAGGTGGCGGCCTGGGAGCGCTTGAAGCTGCGCATGGTCAATGGCGCGCACTCGGCGCTGGCCTACCTGGCCGTGACGGCGGGCTGGGCGACTGTCGATGCCGCCGTCGCGCAGCCGGCCCTGCGGCGCTTCCTCGACGGGCTGCTGCGTGACGAGATCGAGCCGACCCTGCGCGGTGTGCGCGTCCCGCCGGGCTACCGCGAGCGCCTGCTGCAGCGCTTCGCCAACCCGGCGCTGGCGCACCGTTGTGCCCAGATCGCCATGGACGGTTCGCAGAAGATCCCGCAGCGCTGGCTGGCGACGCTGCGCGACCGGCTCGCCACCGGCGCACCCATCGACCATCTGGCGTTGGCACTCGCGGGCTGGTTGCATGGCCTGCGCGGGCAGGATGACGCCGGCCAGCGCTACGCCATCGACGACCCGCTGGCCGAGGCCTTGCAAGCACTGCACCACCAGGCCGAGGCGCGGCCCGACGCCCACGCCCGCGCCGACCACTTCACCCGTTTCGCGCCGGTGTTCGGCGACCTGGCCGGTGAGCCGCGCCTGGTGGCCGCTCTGGCGCCGGCGCTGCACCGCCTGCGCGAGCAGGGCGTGGCTGCGACACTCTCGGGCTTCGATCCCCATGCCATAGGAGTACACCCATGAGCTCTGCTTCACGCCTTGCGGGCAAGACCGCCCTCGTCACTGCGGCCGGCCAGGGCATCGGCCGCGCCACGGCGTTGGCCTTCGCCCGCGAGGGCGCGCGCGTGATCGCTACCGACATCAACGCGGCCCTGCTGCAAAGCGTGGCTGCTGAGTGCGGCTGCAGCACGCACCGGCTCGATGTCACCGACGCCGCGGCAATCAGCGCCGCCGCGCTCGAGCTCGGCGGCGTCGACGTGCTCTTCAACGGCGCCGGCTTCGTGCATTCGGGTACGGTGCTCGACTGCACCGAAGCGGAGTGGGCCTTCGGCTTCGAACTCAACGTGCGTTCGCAATTCCGCATGATCAAGGCCTTTCTGCCGGGCATGCTCGGCCGAGGCGGCGGCTCCATCATCAATATGGCGTCCGTGGCCAGCAGCATCAAGGGCGCGCCGAACCGCTTTGTCTATGGCGCGACCAAGGCCGCGGTGATCGGCCTGACCAAAGCGGTGGCGGCCGACTTCGTCGCCAAAGGTATCCGCTGCAATGCCATCTGCCCCGGCACGGTGGAATCGCCGAGCCTGCGCGAGCGCATCGCCGCGGGCGCCCAGGCCAGTGGCCAGACCCTGGCCCAGGTGGAGGCCAGCTACATTGCGCGCCAGCCGATGGGCCGTCTCGGCCGCAGCGAGGAGGTTGCCGCGTTGGCGGTCTACTTGGCCAGCGACGACGCCGCCTTCACGACGGGCACGGCCCAGATCGTCGATGGCGGTTGGTCCAACTGATTCGCCCACCCTTTTTCAACCCTGCGAAAGCGAACCATGAAATTGCTCCGACACGGGCCCAAGGGCCATGAGAAGCCCGGCCTGCTCGACAACCAGGGCCAGGTACGCGACTTGTCGGCCCTGCTGCCCGACATCACGGCCGCCACGTTGGCGCCGGCGTCCCTGGCTGCGCTGCGTGCGCTCGACATCCATGCCTTGCCGGTGGTGGCGCAGGGGCGCCTGGCGGTGCCCTGGACCGGCATGACCAAGTTCGTCGCGATTGGCTTGAACTACGCCGATCACGCAGCCGAATCGAACATGCCGATCCCGAAGGAGCCGATCGTCTTCATGAAGACGATCGACTGCGCCGTTGGCGCGAATCACCCGGTGGTGCTGCCGCAGGGCTCGGTCAAGTCCGACTGGGAAGTGGAACTCGGCATCGTCATCGGCAGCCGTGCGCGCTATGTGTCGCAGGCAGAAGCGCTGGCCCACGTGGCTGGCTACTGCGTCGTCAATGACGTGTCGGAGCGCGAGTACCAACTCGAGCGCGGCAGCCAGTGGGACAAGGGCAAGGGCTGCGACACCTTCGGCCCGGTCGGACCGTGGCTGGTCACCACCGACGAAGTCGGCGATGTGCAGAACCTCTCGATGTGGCTCGATGTGAACGGCCATCGCTACCAGAGGGGCAGCACCAAGACGATGATCTTCGGCGCTGCCGAAATCGTCAGCTACCTCAGCCGCTTCATGACCCTGAACCCCGGCGACCTGATCACCACCGGCACCCCACCTGGCGTCGGTCTGGGCATCAAGCCCACCCCGATCTTCCTCAAGCCCGGCGACACGATGCATGTCTTCATCGAGAAGCTCGGCGAGCAACGCCAGACCGTGCATGCCTGGGACCCGGCGCTGATCGACGGTTGAAGACGGCGCTGCGCCCGCGGAACTTCCGGGGGCGCGCTCGGGTCTTTGAGGTGTGCACAACACCGCCCGCAATAGCGCTTGCCAAGCGGGGCGCGTCGAACTAAAAACAAACCGTGCCCCGTCAGCCATCCGGCGGCTTGGCACGTTCAATGCATGCGCCAGGCCCATGGCGTGAAATGTGGGCGGAAACCGCCTCATCTCAGTCCATGGGCTTGCGCCGAGTGCGCGATGCTGCGTTCAAGATAGCGCGTGCACCCTGCGCAGGGTGCGGAAGGATCGGAAAGCTCTGATGCCGCCTGGGCCCGTCAAGCCGGGACGGCATCAGAACTTCCCAGACACTGGCAGGCGAATTGCTTGCAGGTGCCGAGTCCTTATCAGGAGGTCCGCACATGGACGTCATCAGCAGTTTCACCGCGCGATTCGAACGCACCCGTGAAGAAGAGCTCTCGCTCGAGGACTACCTCGCCGAGTGCAAGCGCAATCCACTTGCCTTTGCCACAGCCGCTGAGCGCATGCTCAAGGCCATCGGCGAGCCGCAGACGGTGGACACGCGCAATGACCAGCGCCTGTCCAGGCTGTTCGCGAACAAGCTGATCAAGCGCTACCCGGCCTTCGCCGAGTTCTACGGTATGGAAGACGCCATCGAGCAGGTGGTCTCCTACTTCCGCCATGCAGCGCAGGGGCTGGAGGAGAGAAAGCAGATCCTCTACCTGCTCGGCCCCGTGGGCGGCGGCAAGAGCTCGATCGCCGAGCGCCTGAAGCTGCTGATGCAGGACGTGCCCTTCTTCGCCATCAAGGGGTCACCCGTCAACGAGTCGCCGTTGGGCTTGTTCGACGCTGCCGAGGACGGGCCCATCCTGGAGAAGGAGTACGGCATCCCGCGGCGCTACCTCAACCGCATCCTGTCGCCCTGGGCGGTGAAGCGCCTGGAAGAGTACGGTGGCGACATCCGCAAGTTCAAGGTGGTCAAGCGCCATCCGTCGATCCTGAAGCAGGTCGGCATCAGCAAGACCGAGCCGGGCGATGAGAACAACCAGGACATCTCCTCCCTGGTCGGTAAAGTCGATATTCGCAAGCTCGAAACCTACGCCCAGGACGACCCGGACGCTTACAGCTACTCGGGCGGGCTGTGCCTGTCGAACCAGGGCCTGCTGGAGTTCGTTGAGATGTTCAAGGCGCCGATCAAGGTGCTGCACCCGCTGCTCACCGCCACCCAGGAGGGCAACTTCAAGGGCACTGAGGGCTTCGGCGCCATTCCCTTCGACGGCGTGGTGCTGGCGCATAGCAACGAGAGCGAGTGGAAGGCCTTTCGCAACAACAAGAACAACGAGGCCTTCCTCGACCGCATCTACATCGTCAAGGTGCCCTACTGCCTGCGCGTCAGCGAAGAGGTCAAGATCTACGAAAAGCTGATCCGCAACTCGTCGCTGGCCGAGGCCAAGTGCGCCCCGGGCACACTGAAGATGATGAGCCAGTTCGCGGTGCTGACCCGCCTGAAGGAGCCGGAGAACTCGTCGCTGTACTCGAAGATGCAGGTCTATGACGGCGAGAACCTGAAAGACACTGACCCGCGCGCCAAGAGCTACCAGGAGTACCGCGACTACGCCGGCGTCGACGAAGGCATGAGCGGCGTGTCGACGCGCTTTGCCTTCAAGATCATCTCCAAGGTCTTCAACTTCGACTCGACCGAGGTCGCGGCCAACCCGGTGCACCTGATGTACGTGCTAGAACAGCAGATCGAGCGCGAGCAGTTCCCCAAGGACGTCGAGGACAAGTACCTCGGCTTCATCAAGGAACACCTCGGCGTGCGCTACGCCGAGTTCATCGGCAAGGAAATCCAGACCGCCTACCTCGAGAGCTACAGCGAGTACGGTCAGAACATCTTCGACCGCTACGTGACCTATGCCGATTACTGGATCCAGGACCATGAGTACCGCGACACCGACACCGGCGAAGTCTTCGACCGGGCCTCGCTGAACGGCGAACTCGAGAAGATCGAGAAACCTGCCGGCATCGCCAACCCGAAGGACTTCCGCAACGAGATCGTCAACTTCGTGCTGCGCGCGCGCGCCAACAACCAGGGCAACAACCCGGTCTGGACCAGCTACGAAAAACTGCGCACGGTGATCGAGAAGAAGATGTTCTCCAACACCGAGGAGTTGCTGCCGGTCATCAGCTTCAATGCCAAGGCCAGCGCCGACGAAGCCAAGAAACACGAGGACTTCGTGACCCGCATGGTGGCCAAGGGCTACACGTCCAAGCAGGTGCGCCTGTTGTGCGAGTGGTACCTGCGCGTGCGCAAGTCGAGCTGAGGACAGCCCTGTGCTTCAGCAGATCATTGATCGTCGTCTGTCCGGCAAGAACAAGTCGATCGGCAATCGCGAGCGCTTTCTGCGTCGCTACAAGGGGCAGATCCGCGAGGCGGTCAAGCGCGCGATCGACGGCCGCGGCATCCGTGACATCGAGCGAGCCGAGGACATCACGATCCCGAAGAAGGACATCTCCGAGCCGGTGTTCCACCATGGTGCGGGCGGCAGCCGGGAGATGGTGCATCCGGGCAACAAGGAGTACGTGCGCGGTGACCGCATCGAACGGCCCAAGGACGGCCAGGGTGGCAGGGGCAAGGGTCAGGCCAGCGACTCCGGCGAAGGCGAGGACGACTTCACCTTCACCCTGTCCAAGGAAGAGTTCATGCAGGTTTTCTTTGAAGACCTGGCACTGCCTCATCTGATCCGCACCCAGTTGGCCGAGATGCCCGAGTGGAAGAGCCACCGTGCCGGCTTCACCAGCGACGGGACGCCGACCAACCTGCACGTGGTGCGCTCGATGCGCGGCGCGATCGGTCGGCGCATCGCCGTCGGCTCCGAGTCGCGACGCGAGTTGCACTCGCTCGAAGATCAACTCGAGGCCCTGCTGCGAGACGCGCCCATCGGCGAAAAAGTCTCGGGCGAGGCCATCGCGGCCTTGCAGGCGCGCATCGCCGTGCTGCGCAACAAGGTCGCCCGCATTCCCTTCCTCGACCCGATCGACCTGCGCTTTCGCAACCGCGTTCGCGTGCCCGTGCCGACCTCCAAGGCGGTGATGTTTTGTGTGATGGACGTGTCGGGCTCGATGGACGAGGGCCGCAAGGACCTGGCCAAGCGCTTCTTCATCCTGCTCTACCTGTTCCTGACCCGCCACTACGAGAAGATCGACATCGTCTTCATTCGTCACCACACCCAGGCCGCCGAGGTCGACGAGCAGAACTTCTTTCATGCCACGGAGACGGGCGGCACGGTGGTGTCGAGCGCCCTGGTGCTGATGGAGGAAATCATCCGCGCCCGCTACAACCCGAGCGAGTGGAACGTCTACGGTGCGCAGGCCAGCGACGGTGACAACTGGCACCATGACAGCGGCCGCTGCCGTGAGCTGCTGGCCGAGAAGATCCTGCCGCTGACCCGCTACTTCGCCTATGTGCAAGTGGCCGAGGAAGAGCAGAACCTGTGGCAGGAGTACGCCCAGCTGGTCGGTGTGGCGCCGCAGTTTGCGATGCGCAAAGCCACCGAGGCGGGCCAGATCTACCCGGTCTTCCGCGACCTGTTCAAGAAGGAAGGGGCGCAGGCGCGCGCTGCATGAGCACCGTCATGCCACTGAGCCAACCCCTGCCGCCCGGTCCGCGGCCGGCTGAACGATTGCCCGCGCCGAGCGACTGGACCTTCGAGTTGATCGAGGACTACCACCGCGTGATTCGCGCCACCGCGGCACGCTTCGGACTGGACACTTACCCGAATCAGCTCGAGGTCATCACCGCCGAGCAGATGATGGACGCCTACGCGAGCGTCGGCATGCCAGTCAACTATCGGCACTGGAGCTACGGCAAGGAGTTCATCTCGACCGAGAAGAACTACAAACGCGGCGCGATGGGCCTGGCCTACGAGATCGTGATCAATTCGAACCCCTGCATCAGCTATCTGATGGAGGAGAACACGATGCCGATGCAGGCCTTGGTGATTGCCCATGCGGCCTACGGCCACAACAGCTTCTTCAAGGGCAACTACCTGTTCCGCATGTGGACCGACGCGTCGTCGATCATCGACTACCTGGTCTATGCCAAGAACTACGTCGCGGAGTGCGAGGAACGCCACGGCCTGGACGCGGTCGAGGCCTTGCTCGACTCCTGCCACGCGCTGGCCAACCACGGCGTCGACCGCTACCGCCGACCGAGCCGCAAGTCGCTGGCGCAAGAGTTGGCCGAACGCAAGGACCGCGAGCATCACGCCCAGCAACAAGTCAACGACCTGTGGCGCACATTGCCCAGGCGGGTCGAGAAGGACGGTGCTGCGCCGGAGGCCAAGCGCTTCCCCGACGAACCCCAGGAGAACCTCCTGTATTTCGTCGAGAAGAATGCGCCCCTGCTGGAACCCTGGCAGCGCGAGGTGGTGCGCATCGTGCGCAAGGTGGCGCAGTACTTCTACCCACAGCGCCAGACCCAGGTCATGAACGAGGGCTGGGCCACCTTCTGGCACCACAAGATCCTCAACACCATGTACGACGACGGCCACCTGACCGACGGCGTGATGATCGAGTGGCTGAAGTCGCACACCAACGTGGTCTACCAGCCGCAAGTGGGTGACCGAGGCTACAGTGGCTTGAATCCGTATGCGCTCGGCTTCGCGATGTACACCGACATCAGGCGCATCTGCGAGGCGCCGACGGACGAAGACCGGGACTGGTTCCCCGGCCTGGCCGGCACGCCGTGGCTACCGGCCCTGCACCATGCGATGCACAACTTCAAGGACGAGAGTTTCGTCGGCCAGTACCTGAGCCCCAAGCTGATGCGCGATCTGCGCTTGTTTGCCATCGTCGACGACGAGGACGACGAGGAACTCGAAGTCAGCGCGATCCACGACGACGCCGGCTACCGCCGTGTGCGCGAAGCCCTGGCCCGCCAATACGATCTCGGCTCGCGCGAACCCAACATCCAGGTCTGGAACGTCAATCTGCGCGGCGACCGCGCCCTGACGCTGCGTCATACCCAGCACAACAGCCGGCCGCTGGCCGACGGTGTGCAAGAGGTGCTGAAGCACGTTGCGCGCCTGTGGGGCTTCCCGGTGCACCTGGAGAGCGTCGACGATGACGGCGATGTCACCCAGCGCTGGGCGGTGGAACCCAAGAGCGACTGAACTCGTTTGAATTCCTTCGCGCAGGGCCTCTGGCGGCCCCGTGCGGCGTCAGCCCCCGCCGGCGCGCGCTGACCCCTTGGCCAACGCGGCCAACGCGGCCAGTGTCGCTTTCGGATGGATCAGGTTCACGCGCCCGCGCTTCTCGGCGTTGGCCAGGATCAATTGCTTGACTTGAACCGGCGTGAGCTGGGGCTCCACGGCGATCAACTTGGCCGCCAGGTTGCTCACCTGCGGCGCGGCCATCGAAGTGCCCGAAAAGCGCGCCCGGTCAGCGCCCGGCAGCAGGCTGTCGACCGCGAAGCCGTTGGCGTGCACCTTCACGGTCTTGCCGAAGGTGGAGAACGCGGTCTCCTCGCCGCTCCTGTCCACCGCGCCTACCGTGATCAGGTTGGCGAGCTCGAGACCGGTGGGGATGTACTCGGAGAAGTCGGCACGGTCGTTCTCGTTGCCCGAGCCGGCGACGAACAGGATCGCCGGCGCCGGGACGATCGCCGCACGCAGCGCATCGCGCTCGATCGCGAACAGGCGCATCGCCATCTGCTTGCGCTCGTCGGCATCCTTGCCGACGTTGTGGAACGTGAGGGCGGCTTCATGACTGCCCGGGACGTAGCGCCAGCTCATGTTGACCACGCGCACGCCGGCCGCCTTCATCGCATCGACGGTACGCTGGTAGGCCGCGGCGGTGCGGCGGGACATGTCCCCGGTCGGCTCGGTCGGCTCGAGCGGCTCGAGCTGGCCGTGGAACAGCACGGTTGCCGCGAACACGCGGGCGAACGGGTTGCCTGCCGTCGCGATGCCGGCCACGTGGCTGTAATGCGTGTAAAGCAAGCCGAGCGTCAGGTCCTCCTGGAAGCCCTTGAGCTGCTCGGGCTTGAGCGCGGCGACGGCCTGCTTCAGGTGCCGCAGGTCGGTCGAGGGTTGCCAGTCCGCCGTGTAGGCCAAGCCCTGCGCAGCCACCGGCAGTGTCTTGAAGAGGGCCAGATCGACCCCCGACTCCCACACCGCCACCAGCACCGGGCTCGCCTTGGCGTTGGCCTGCAGGGCCACGGTGCGCTCGCTCCAGCGGTCGGGCCGCGCCCGCGCGGCGGCCACGTTGGGCTCGCCACCGTGCTATATGACGCCAGCAGCGCACCCCGCAGCGGCACGATCTGGTCGAGCTGCACGCGCGAGGCGATGATCGCCCCGACCACGCCACCGGGGACGGTCAGGTTGGCGTTCCTTGCCATCACATCGATCTGGTTGCGAATTGCGGCCACGACAAGCGACGGGTTCAACACCTCGGCGACCGTCTCGTTGGCCAGCGCTGTCGTCAGCTTCAGGCTCGGCTTGTCCTTCGTGGCACGCATGCTGGCGGCCTGCACTCTCACCTCCGCCAGATCGCCACGCATCATCGCGATCGACATCGACAGGCCGTGGTAGCCGCGCAGCGTGGACGCGTCCTGGATGTCGTGGCTGGTGAGGTCAGCGCGCGTGTCGCGAAGCAGAACCTCTGCCAAGGGCGTGAGGTCGCTCATCGGCCCCTCGAGCTGCTAGCTCGGCAGCTTGGGCAACAAGTAGGTGCGCCGTGGCAATTGGTCCGCGCGCGTGGTCGGCGTGCGGGTGGGCGTCGCCTGCGCGGCCGGGGACGCCGGCGGAGTGGACTGCGCAGCGGCCGGAAGGGCGATGGCACCGGCCAGGGTGACCGCAGCGGCGGCCGACCAACGACGGTTCATGACCAAGCTCTCCGGTGGGACCCGGCAAGATACGCACCATGCCGCCGGGCGCCTGGCCCGACGGGTGTCATGCGATGAGTGGCGGGCGGCGGCATTCGAACAGCGGCTATGGCGCCGCCGACGGCGGGACGCCGCGGCTCACGAGCCGAGCCGGTAGTTGGCCCAGAGCAGGCCGCTCTGCACCACGGTGGGGGCGCTCGCGCCCGCAGCCTGGTACTCGAGGTCGAACGTCGTCGCGCTGCGTGCCCGCACGATCACCGCGTCGCCAGCCGCGTCGCGGACCGTAAGCGCTCCGCTGTTCGGCCAGCCGCCTGTTGCGTAGCTGAACTGCGTGCTGCTCAGCGCATAGGCCTGGCCGGCGACCGTGACCGCGCCGTTGAGATCGAAGCTGCCGCCGCTTGCGCTGTCCACGCCATAGGCGTCGAAGTCATAAACCAGCGGCTGGCCTGCCTCGACCATATTCGTGGCGAGGAAGCCAAGCCGCTGACGCGTATTGCCACCGGCCTCGTCCTTATAGCGGATGCGAACGCTGCCATTGATCGACCCGAACCCGAGCTCGGTGAACCCCGTCAATGTCAGGGTCGCATCGAGTGCGGTCGGCAAGTTCTGGGCATCGAGCTCGACGGCGTTGACGGTGAATGCGATCACGCCGTTCGCAGGGGGTTGGCCCGCTGTTTCGACACAGGCCGTGAGTGTGATCGTCGCGCTGTCGCCCGCGCTCAGCTTGAGGTTGTTGTCGGCGTCGTTGAGCGTCACCTGAAGCGTGCCGCCGAAGGCGCAGGGGTTCGTCTCCGAGGTGACGGCCTGAGCTTGCTCGCGCGCGGCGCTGGCGTTGAGGCTGCGCGCCGCGGCGACGAACACAAACCTCATGGCCGGACGCGACATGACGGCGGCCGCCATGCGCGTCTGGGGGGCCTCCCGCCCGTTCGAGACCCCGGGCAGGCCGCCGTCGGCGCCGCTCATGGCGATACGCGCAAGCGGCCCGGCGAAGCTCACGGCATTGCCAGCCGACACGTTCGAGCCGGCCGACGCGGCACCCACGCGAACCGTCGTCGGCACCTGCACGCCAGCCGGCGAACTATCGCCGCCACCACCGCAGGCAGCCAGCGCCAGCCCGGTCAGGACGGGCGCGATCCAAGTCTTGAATGTCATCACCACTCCCGAAAGTGTGTGTCGCGCAATGATGCCTGCGTGAGCGCGCTGGATCAGATTCTGCGACAGGCTCCTAGAACGCGAAGATCTTGCCCGGATTCATGATGTTCTTCGGGTCCAGCGCCTGCTTGATCGACCGCATCATCGCCACCGCCCCCGGCCCCGCCTCGTCGAGCAGATAAGGCATCTTGTGCAGGCCGATGCCGTGTTCGCCGGTGCAGGTGCCATCGAGCCGCAGCGCGCGCTGCACCATCTTGACGTTCAGGTCCTCCACCGCCTCACACTCGGCGGCGTCGTTCGGGTCCATCAGGTACGACAGATGGAAGTTGCCGTCGCCGACATGACCGACGATCCAGTACGGAATGCGCGAGGCTTCGGCCTCGGCGACAGACTCGTTGATCGCCTCGGCCAGGCGCGAGATCGGCACGCAGGTGTCGCTGCTCTGGCAGCGGCAGCCGGGGCGCATCTGCAGCGCGGCGAAGTAGGACTGGTGGCGTGCGGCCCACAGGCGCGTGCGCTCTTCGGGCGTGCGTGCCCACTCGAAGTCGGCCCCGCCCTGCTCGCGCGCAATCTCCTGCACGGTCGCCGCCTGCTCGGCCACACCAGCCTCGCTGCCATGGAACTCCATCAGCAGCATCGGCGCCTCGCGCAGCGTGAGCTTGGAGTGCTTGTTGACGGCGCGGATCGCGTTCGCATCGAGCAGCTCGCAGCGCGCGATCGGCACACCCATCTGGATCACCGCGATCGTGGTCTGCACTGCGGCGTCGATGCTGGGAAAGAAGCACACCGCCGCGCTCACCGCCTCGGGCAGCGGGTAGAGCTTCAAGGTCACCTCGGTCATCACGCCGAGCGTGCCCTCGCTGCCGACAAGCAGGCGCGTCAGGTCGTAGCCCGCGCTCGACTTCCTTGCGCGCGTGCCGGTGCGGATGACCTCGCCGCTGGCGGTGACGACCGTGAGCGCGAGCACGTTGTCCTTCATCGTGCCGTAGCGCACTGCGTTGGTGCCCGAGGCGCGCGTAGCCGCCATGCCCCCGAGCGTGGCATTCGCGCCGGGATCGATCGGGAAGAACAGGCCCGAGTCCTTGACCTCGCGGTTCAACTGCTCGCGTGTCACCCCGGCCTCGACGGTCACCGTCAGGTCCTCGGCGTTGACCCGGACGATGCGGTTCATGCGCGAAAGGTCGATCGACACACCGCCCTGCACCGCCAGAAGGTGGCCCTCGAGCGACGTGCCGACGCCGAAGGGGATCACCGGCACGCCATGCTGTGCCGCCTGGGCGACGACGAAGGCCACCTCGGCGGTGTTCTCGCAGAACACCACCGCCTCGGGCGGCGCGGCTTCATAGACCGATTCGCCGCGGCCATGCTGGTCGCGCACAGCGGCAGCGGTGGAGCAGCGCTCAGCAAAGCGCGCCTGCAAGGCGTCGAGCATCGCCATCGGCGCCGGGCGGCGTTCGGTGCGGGAGGCCAGTTCATGCGGTGCATTCATCGTGTCTGTCCTTGAGCGGCAAGGCGGCGGTTCGATTGTAGGTAGCATCGCACCATGGCCAACAGACTGACGCAGATCACCACCCGCACCGGCGACGACGGCACGACCGGGCTCGGCGACGGCACGCGCACACGCAAGGACGCGCTGCGCGTGCAGGCGATGGGCGATGTCGACGAGCTCAACTCCACACTCGGCGTGCTGCTCGCCGAGCCGCTGCCGGACGACGTTCGTGAGCTGCTGGTGGTGATCCAGCACGAGCTGTTCAACCTCGGTGGCGAGCTCTCGATCCCCGGCTTCGAGCTGCTCAAGGCCGAAGCCGTGCTGCGGCTCGACGAGGCGCTGGCGCAGCACAACGCCGCCTTGCCGCGGCTGGCCGAGTTCATCCTGCCGGCCGGCACGCGCAGCGCCGCGCTGGCGCATGTGAGCCGTACCGTGGCGCGCCGCGCCGAGCGCGCGGTCGTGGCGCTGGCCGCCGCCGCGCCGGTGAACGAGGCGCCGCGCCAGTACCTCAATCGCCTCTCGGACCTGCTCTTCGTGTTGGCTCGCGTGCTCAATCGCGCCAACCTCGACGGCCTGGGCGGCGACGACGTGTACTGGCAGAGCGAACGACTGAAGCGGCAGCAGGACGGTTGACCCGGCACGGGTGCCCCGTACAACGCCAGCCACCCGTTCAAGGCGAGCTGCTCGACGGGTACGACAACGCGCGGCCGTTCAGCGCGAGCGCCGCGCCTTGACGGCGTCAGCGAGCCCGTCGAGCACCGCGAGCGAGTCGTCCCAACCCAGACAACCATCGGTGATGCTCTGGCCATAGACCAGGGCCGACGGGTCGTCCTTGCCCGGGCTGAACTTCTGTGACCCGGCCTCGAGATGGCTCTCCACCATCACGCCGAAGATGCAACGCGAGCCGCTGGCGATCTGCGCACCGACGTCGCGCATCACCTCCACCTGACGCTGGTACTGCTTGCTGCTGTTGGCGTGGCTGGCGTCGATCATCAAGCGGCACGGCAGCTTGGCGGCTTCGATTTCCTGGCAGGCGGCCGCAACGCTCGCCGCGTCGTAGTTCGGCTCCTTGCCGCCGCGCAGGATGACGTGGCAATCCTTGTTACCGCGCGTCTCGACGATCGCCACCTGGCCGTTCTTGTGCACCGACAGGAAGTGGTGCGGCTTGCTTGCGGCCTGGATGGCGTCGATCGCGATCTTGAGGTTGCCGTCGGTACCGTTCTTGAAGCCCACCGGCGCCGACAGGCCCGAGGCCAGTTCCCGGTGCACCTGGCTCTCGGTGGTGCGTGCGCCGATCGCGCCCCAGGCGATCAGGTCGCCGATGTACTGCGGGCTGATGACATCGAGGAACTCGCTGGCCGCCGGCACGCCGGCGCGGTTGATGTCGACCAGCAACTGGCGCGCTATGCGCAAACCCTCGTGGATGCGGTAACTCTCGTCGAGGTAGGGGTCGTTGATCAGGCCCTTCCAACCGACCGTGGTGCGCGGCTTCTCGAAATAGACGCGCATCACGACTTCAAGCGTGTCGGCGTGCTTGGTCCGTTGGGCCTTGAGGCGGCGCGCGTACTCGAGCGCCGCGGTCGGGTCGTGGATCGAGCAGGGGCCGATCACCACCAGCAGCCGGTCGTCCTCGCCCTTGAGGATGCGGCGCACCGCGCCGCGCGTGCCGTCGATCAAATTCTCGATGGCCGTGCCGGCGATCGGGAAGAAGCGGATCAGGTGCTCTGGCGGCGGCAAGGGCGTCACGTCCTTGATGCGCTGGTCGTCGGTGCGGCTGGTCTTTTCCGACAGCGCATAGCCGTGGTGCATCTCGCCGACAGCGGGGGACGATGCGGGGCTGGTGGATCGGGGACTCATCGGGGTGCTCCTGATACATGAGGGCGAAAAAAAACCGCCGGGGGTGCCGGCGGTCTTTTGAGTGCGTTGCGCTTGTCTTGCTTAGGCGCTTGCCTCTCGAACCACCGGATGGGGCGAGAACCAAAAGTAGCCAAAGTAAAAAGAGCCGGAGCGACGCATGGCGCGCAATGTAGCACGGGCGCCGCCCAGCGCGATCACGCCGATTGCGCCACCAGCCAAGCGAGTAGCCGGTCGACCGGCACGGGCTTGTGCAGCCACGGCAAGCCGCTGGCCTCGATGCGCCGCAACGACGCCGGCGCGCTCTCGCCAGTGATGAGCAGGCAGGGCAGCGTGGTGCCATGCCGGGCGCGCAGCCTTGCCGCTTCGTCGATGCCATCGCGCCCCCCGGGCAAGCGCATGTCGAGCAGCGCCACATCGGGTTGCCAGTCGTCGGCGAGTGGCATGTCTTCGCTGTGCGCCGCAGCGGCTACGTCGCAGCCCCACTGCTGCAGCAGGTCCGCCAGGGCGCCGCGCGCATCGCCGTCGTCCTCGAGCACGAGCGCGCGCAGCCCCAGCCGTGCAGTCACCGGCGCCGCGTGGCGTGGGCGTCGTGGGGCGGTGGGCGCGATGCGGTCGAGCGAGACGGCGAACACCGTGCCGCGATCGGTGGCCGAGCGCAGTTGCACCTGCGCCCCGATCAGGCGCGACATGCGTTGCACGATTGCCAGGCCCAGCCCCAGGCCCTCGTCGCGGTTGCGCGACGCATTGCCGACCTGGAAGAACTCGTCGAAGACACGTGCGTGCAGCGCGGGGTCGATGCCGGGCCCGCTGTCGCGCATCGACGCTGGCGTGGTGACGCCTCAATACCAACCGGTGGCCGTGGCGCTGCTGCTCGACGATCTGGTGCATTCGCACCGGGCCGAGGCCGAGCGCAAGGGCCTATGGTTGTCGCTGCGCGTGGCAGCGCGCGCGCATGGCGCCACCAGCCGCAGCGATCCGCTGCTGCTCGAGCGCGTGCTGCGCAATCTGATCGTCAACGCTGTGCGCCACACGCACCGCGGCGGTGTGCTGGTCACGCTGCGCGCGCGAGGTGGCGGCTGGCGCGTCGTACCGCGGCGCCGTTTCTGTGTCCTTCAGGTCTGTGGCGGCGCGCCATTGCCCGCCGTCGCCCTGAGGTCGATAGATCGCGGCGCGCCGTCGCGGGCTTGAAGGCCGCCCACATCGTGACCGCGCCTTTGCTCTCGAACTGGTTGAACAGGGCGTGGGTGTGACCGCGGCTGTCAACCTTGGCAGCCGGCGTGCCCTCTTGCGTCGCTGTGGCTCCACTGCCCGATGCGCCGGTGGGCGGCATCGCGGCGGACACCCAGGCGCGCTCGGTCACGCTCAGGGTGGCCCAGGGGCTGGTGACGCTGCCCTGGGCGTTGGTGGCGCTGACGCCGTAGCGCTTGCCCTCGTCCTGCAGGCTGACTGGTCCGACGGCCAAGCTCGCGTTGGTGGCGTTGGCCAGGGCACCGACCCC
>Ga0163144_10002551_pt1 | contig 41959 bp, 35 predicted proteins | sample OliLak19BULKMAT1_FD_123175 | JGI IMG/M metagenome (GOLD analysis project Ga0163144, IMG submission 123175) | Freshwater microbial mat bacterial communities from Lake Vanda, McMurdo Dry Valleys, Antarctica - Oligotrophic Lake LV.19.BULKMAT1 | ecosystem: Environmental > Aquatic > Freshwater >...
AAACATAAAACCAGTACCAAAACCTGTGACTAGAATAGTAAATTCAGAAAACGACAGTTCTGTAATAGGATTAAAAAACATACTGGCAATAGAAATAAAAAAACTTACGCGCAGCAATGCAAATAATATATTTGCTACTCAAGTAGTCCAAGACCTAATTAATGCAGGTATTGAAATAGAGCATACTAGCCAAATTGCAGAACTTTACCAAGAACTAGAAAAATTAAGCTATAATCCCATTCAGCCTAATTCGGAAAAATTAGCGCAACTAAAACAAAAGTTAAACCAAATACTTATAAATAATTCTTAATTATTCTAGAAAATCATACCTATATATATAGCTATAGGCTAATAGCTAGCTTTATATTTGTAACAGATTATTACCGTATTAAGTCAAGATTATTGACTAAAGTATAGGTATATTTACCATCTCATTTATGCACGTTTTGGAATTTGAAAAACCAGTTAAAGAACTGGAGGAGCAGTTAGAGAAAGCTCGTGAATCAATGTCAAATGGTGACTCCGACGGATCTCAGGGTTTAACTATGGATGAGTTAGAGAAGAACCTAGCACAACTGAAAAGACAGTTGTACAGCAATTTAACCAATTGGCAACGGGTACAAATAAGCAGACACCCTGATAGACCCTACACTCTAGACTATATAGACGCTGTTGCTGATGAATTTACAGAGTTGCACGGCGATAGGCAAGTAAAAGATGACAAAGCAATGGTAGGCGGCTTAGCGAAAATTGACGGAATGCCCGTTATGATAATCGGTCAACAAAAGGGTAGAAATACAAAGGCAAGACAATTCAGGAACTTTGGAATGCCAAACCCAGAGGGATATAGAAAAGCACTAAGATTAATGAAGTTGGCAGAGAAATTTAATGTGCCTGTCATTACATTAATTGACACTCCAGGTGCAAGTCCAGGATTAGAAGCTGAGGAACGCGGACAGGGAGAAGCAATTGCTAGAAATTTAAGAGAAATGGCTGTACTTAGGGTACCCATTATTTGCATCATAATTGGAGAAGGGGCAAGCGGTGGTGCCTTAGGAATTGGTGTTGGCGATAGAGTATTAATGTTAGAAAATACCTGGTACAGTGTTATTAGCCCAGAAAGTTGTAGTAGTATATTGTGGCGCAGTTGGGATTATAAAGAAGTAGCGGCGGAGGCCCTACAGTTAACTAGCAATACAATGTTAGGTCACGGACTAATAGACGGAATAATACCAGAACCAATGGGCGGGGCACACTATGATGTGTCAAATATGTTTAACACTATTAAAACCCGTATTATTGAAGAACTAAGTGTCCTAAATGCTATGGATGCTGATGAAAGAATAAATACTAGAATAGAGAAGTTTTCTAATATGGGTACGTACGCCTAGTCAGGAAAATTGGCAAATACATAAGTAAAATATAAGGACTAAGTCAACAATTTATAATAAAACTGCGAAATATAATATGAAATTACCTAAACAAGTTGCTATAGTAAGCAAACTTATTTTATGCTTTGGCTTTGTGGCATTAATGTCATTTACGCTGATAGATGACAAGAAAATATTTGACACTAAAGCAATTAAATCCTCAACTTTTATGGTAAAATTAAAAGCTGAACGTGAGAAAGAAATTACTGCAATATGTAAAGCTAAAGGCGTAAAATTCCCTATCAAAAACCTATTTATCAGAATATTCAAGGCTGACAAATCACTTGAAATTTGGGCCTTAGATAACACATCTACCTCTTATAAATTGGTTAAAAGTTATCCACTACAAAACTTTGATGCAGGTGCAGGTCCTAAATTTAATGCTGATGACGAACAAATACCAGAGGGTGTATATGCAATAAATGCGTTTGATACTGCATTCAATGATTTCCCTGCTGTAAAACTTAATTGGCCTAATAAAGCTGATAAATTGAACGGAGATAACGACACAATGAAACAAGATATCTTCATATATGGTGGAAATGAAAATATGGGTAAAATTCCTTTAGGTGGTGAATCCGACATTAGCAGAGACATATTTTACATTACATTCAAAGCATACGAATTAAGTAAAGGTATCATTCCAGTTCACATTTTCCCCTTTAAAATGGGTAAAAAAGAAATGAAATTGGCGAAAGAAACTTACGCAAGTAACATAACATCAATTCAGTTTTGGGATAATTTACAACCTGTATATCAAAAGTTTGAGTCTAATAAAAGACTTCCTATAATAACAATTGATAAAAGAGGTAGATATCTAGTTAAGTAGTTATACCCTTAATATTCTAAAATAGACCCGGAAAAAAGGCATCAGCAATGTGTCTTATTTCTGGGTTTTTTGTGTTGTCTTTGTTTATTTCTATTGCTATTATATCAAAGCGACATTCGTCTGAATGCCTATTGTGTTTCTCCATCCAAATGCCTGCAGTTTCTGCCATATTTCTTTGCTTCCCATTACCTACTTGCAGTTCTGGCCAACCGAAATCACTTTTCGTTCTCGTTTTCACTTCAACTATTACTATGGTATTTGGCAGGTCAACGTGCTCAACAATCATATCTATTTCAGCGTTGCAACCCTTAGGACTATAATTGGCAGACAGTAATTTATACCCTTTCTTCAGTAAATAGTCACAAGCTATTTGCTCACCCAATTCACCCAGTATTTGATTAAAAGTGGGTTTAGCAGGCTCAGTCTTTTTCATATACTATTGCAAACGCTCAGTTATGATTTAAATGTTTTATTACTCCGACTTTGAAAATCCTTATTTTAGAATTTCGTACAAGTCGCTTAATTTTGGTGTCAATATAATTTCTGTACGGCGGTTTTTAGCCCTACCAGACTCAGTTCCATTGTCACCGATTGGCTGAGTTTCACCCCTACCTGACGCGATTACATTCTTAGGCATAAGACCATTTGTTGTAAGTATTTTGGTTACCTCTGTTGCGCGGTGTACGCTCAGGTCTAAATTGTCCTTTATGTCTCCTTTACCTCTATATGGTACGTTGTCTGTATGACCCTCCACGGTAATACTTACATCAGAGTTATCTTTTAATGCACCTGACAGTTTAACTAATGCATCTTTACCATCTTGGTTTAGGGTGTATTTCCCACTTTGAAATAAAAGCTTATCTTCAACTGATACATATACACGTCCATTTCGCACCTCTATAGTTAGACCTTTATCTTTATAGGCAAATAGGGCTTTACTTAGTTTAGTTTTTAAAGCATTATTAGCACTGTCTTTTTGTGTCAATACCATTTGCAATTCACCTACACGCTTTTCACGCTCCTTAAGTTTGACATCCAGATTTGCTAGTATTTTCTCTTTTTCTAGCAGTAGTGCTTCTTGTTTTTTTAGTTCTTTTTCTTTTTCTTCTAGTTTTCTACGAGTTTCTTGTAACTGAGCACTTATTTCTTGTTTCTCTAGTCTGTTGTTTCCCTCTTGCTCTTTGGCTTGACCTAACAACCTTTCGTACTGGTCATTAATTTTATCATAGAGTACTCTTGTTTTTCTATAAGCTTTACCAACTTCTGTTGTGTCGTCTTTTAGTTCTACTATAGTTTGATTCATTCCTTTGACATAGGCTTGTACACTATCATAGTCCATTTGCAAACTACTCAATCTCGTATCGCAATCACTGTTTTGCTTTAGTGCTGTTTGATAATTTTTAAACAAATCGTCATATTTACGTTGTGGTACGCAAGCGGCTAGACTTAAGCATACGACTACTAGGCACAGTATAGGTAGTTTGTATCCGCTCATCAAGGTAGATAATTTCATAGTATTTACAGTTATAATAGTTAAGACAACAAATGCCTTAAGCTGTTTAAAGCTCGGCACTTAATTACAAAACAAAGCAATATTAATTAGCATCAATCTATTACGAACAGATAACATATCAACAGCTAGAACCTTAGGTGGCTTAGTTAGCCACGTTTTCCATCAGCCAGGCCTTCATAAACTGGTTTAGGTCACCATCCATAACTCCTTGTACATCGCTAGTTTCTACCCCAGTACGTAAATCTTTTACCAGTTTGTAGGGGTGCATTACGTAGTTACGTATTTGGCTGCCCCACTCTATCTTTTTCTTACCGGCCTCAGTTTCGGCTTTGGCTGCATTTCGTTTTTGCACCTCAACCTCATACAATTGGGACTTAAGCATTTTTATAGCTTTCTCTTTATTCATCAATTGGCTGCGTTCCTCTTGGCAGGCTATTACTATCCCACTTGGTGCGTGGTGTAGTCTTACAGCAGTCTCCACTTTATTTACATTTTGACCACCCTTACCCCCAGCTCTATACGTATCCCAACTTATATCTGCTAAGTTTACATCAACATTTATGCTATCATCTATTAGTGGGTAGGTAAATACACTGGCAAAACTGGTATGACGCTTTGCATTACTGTCAAACGGTGAGATGCGAACTAATCTATGTACTCCAATTTCTGACTTTAGGTAGCCATAGGCAAATTCCCCATCAAACTCTAGGGTAGCACTTTTAATGCCGGCACCTTCACCATCTTGTAAATCTATTTCTCGCACTTTGTATTTATTGGCTTCCCCCCACATTATGTACATTCGCATCAACATTTCAGCCCAATCTTGACTTTCTGTACCTCCTGCCCCACTATTTACAGTTAATACGGCACTCATTTGGTCTTCTTCTGCACTTAGCATATTCTTGAACTCAAGCTCCTCTAGATGTTTAAATCCATCGTTATAAGCCTTGTCTATATCTTGCTCAGTTGCCTCGCCATCTTTATAGAAATCAAATAGTACAACAACATCTTCTACCACAGATTCTAGAATGTAGTATGCTTCTGGCCAATGTTTTAACTGCTTCGCTTGTCTTAATACTTTTTCAGCCTCTTTGGGTTCATCCCAAAATCCGTCCTTTCTTGAAATTTCCTCTAACTCCTTGATTTTGTTCTCTTTTCCTGTTACGTCAAAGATATTGTTTTAAGGCCTCTGTCCGAGACCGGAGTTCGCGAATTTGATCTGTCGTAATCATATACCTAATATTTGGGAAAGCAAAGTTAACATATTTTAAATGTATGGTTTCTGCATTTACTTAAGATTGAGTAATGACTCCCCCTACAAATTCTCATTATATTATATAAATTCGTAAAACATCTAAGCAATAGCCATTGTTATTTGCTACCATAGAAATGAGTAACGCATCATCAACTTTTAAGCATACTTCTCAAAGTAAAGCTTTTGATCTAGAGCATCGCAAACGGATTAACTTCAACATAGGAAGATATAATCACAGCGTAGAGCGGGGTAAAATTCAATACTATGACATAGAATTAGCTAAAAGCAGGGCAGCGCAAATAAAGAAAAGAGTCATAGAAAACCTAGATAAGTACCTGTTAGAGTGGGAAGGTAACTTTAAACGAAATGGGGGAAAGGTGATATGGGCAACTACCGCAGAAGAAGCTAGAGAGGAGATAAGTATCATACTGCAGCGACACAATGTGAAAAGCATAGTAAAGTCTAAAAGTATGGTGACGGAAGAAATAAAACTAAATGAACACCTAACCAAAATAGGTATAGAATCTGTAGAGACTGATCTAGGGGAATACATACAACAGCTAGACGGAGAGGCTCCCTACCACATAGTGACTCCAGCTATGCACAAAAGCAAAGAAGATGTAGCAGCATTGTTTCACGAAAAACTGGGTACACCTATAGACTTTACTCCAGAGCAATTAACAGGTAAAGCTAGAGAAATACTAAGAGAGAAATACGTAAAGGCAGGCGCAGGTATAACTGGGGCAAACTTTCTGTTAGCTGATAACGGAGGCGTGCACGTACTGGAAAATGAAGGCAATGCCCGAATGAGTGCCGCCTGGCCTAAAATACACATAGTGGTAACTGGTATTGAAAAATTGTTACCAAGCTTTCAAGACTTAAACTTGTTTTTACCCCTACTAAGTACATTTGGTACTGGGCAAAAAATATGTAACTACAACACAATATACTACGGTCCACGAAGAAACAATGAAATAGACGGACCAGATGAAATGTATGTGGTACTGCTAGACAATGGTAGGTCAGACTTATTACATCAGGTTCCACAGCGCGAGGCACTTGGTTGCATTAGATGTGGTGCTTGTCTAAATGCCTGCCCAGTATATAAAAATATAGGAGGTCATACCTATGCCAAACCCTACAGTGGACCAATTGGTAGTGTGATAACACCATTCTATAGTGGTTATAACGAGTTCATTCACTTAAGTAATGCTAGCACCCTATGTGGTAACTGTACTGAAGTATGTCCTGTAAAAATTGATTTACACAAGTTGTTGCTGTATAATCGTCAAAAAATGGCAACCGAACACCCAAATAGAGTAGAAAAAATAGTATGGCAAACTTGGGCAAAAGCTATGCTGAAACGGAACCTAATGAATAAGGGCGGCATTCCACTAAAAAACAAACTATTCAAAATGTTATTCCGAAATAGTTGGTCAAAACATAGGGAGCCAATTAGGTTTGCTGACAAAAGTTTTAACAAACAATGGCGCGATAAAAACCCAAAGAAATAATATTAGTTTATAATTCCAATTAACTACATATTGATTACAATCGGCATCAATAGCATCAATATCTCAGAATTATCAGACTGTTTGCCAGGTCTTAATACTCCAGGTCTATTATATTCGCTCATACTTAATATTACGTCATCTGCTGTTAATGTAGATAGCATATCTAGTAGGAATCTTGCATTAAAGCCTATTTCCATATCATTACCCACATAGTCACAGCTAATTCTCTCTTGACCCTCACTGCTATAGTCCATATCTTGTGCAGCTAGCAATAACTCATTCCCTGTAATTTTAAACCGAACTTGGTTGGTTGATTTATTAGCAAAGATGGCAACCCTACGAAGCGATGAAAGCAACTCTGTTCGAGGCACAGTCAACTTGTTAGGGGTGTCAGTTGGTATGGCACTCTGATAGTCAGGGAAACGCTCATCAATCAATCTACAAACCAACTGCAAATCACCGAAACTAAAGTGAGCATTTTGCTTGTTATATTCTAGTTTTACCTCTGAATTATTCTCTGTTGGTAGAGAATTTTTTAATAGTGTTAGGGTCTTTTTAGGTAAAATGAATGAATCATTGTTTTCACTTTTGGCATCTGTTCTTTTAAACAATACTAGTTTGTTACCGTCTGTAGATACAAACCTAACCTCATCATTCATTAATTGTACGTATAGACCCGTCATAGAAGGTCTTAGCTCATCTGTACCTATACTGAATGATGTGCTGGTAATAGCATTAGCCAATACATCTGCCTTAATACCAAAGTGGCTGCCCCCCTCTATAAATGGGAATGGAGGAAAATCTCCGGCATTTTCACCAGCTAATTTATATTTACCATTATCGCTGCTTATCTCAATGGTATTGTTCCCCTCATTTATGGTAAATGTAATGGGTTGATCTGGCAACTCATTCAATATTTCTTGTACTATTTTGCTAGGAACGGCAACTTGACCATTCTCTCTACTTTCAACCTTTAGGCTAGTGCGCATAGTCACCTCTAGGTCAGTACTTGTTATAGTTAATACCCCATCTTCTACCGAAAAGTGAAGATACTCTAATATTGGAATAACTACTTTATTGCCTATTACACCTGTTAATGGCTTAAGGTGGCGTAGTAATGTGGCTGTATTAACTATGAACTTCATTTTAGTATAAGTTTAATATTCAGGAATATAATCTGCACCACAAAATCTGTAGATGCTTTGGCAAATATAATAGCAACACCAATATACATAATGGATTAATTCATCTAAAATTGCCAATCTTAATGTGATACATTTTACATTTGAATTCACGGTAATGGTGGTAACTCAGCACATTTTGCAACAGACTAAACGGAATAAAACTGCAGTCATAATTCTGGTGATATTGGGAATAATGAGTCTGGGTATAGGTGTATATTTTTTGATAATTAAACCAAATCAACAAACTAATGCACAGTATAATAGCTCACATATTACGGTAAAACCAATTGACAGCATTACGAGAATATCCATAGTGTTCGCAGGTGATATAATGAGTCATTTACCACAAACTAACAGCTGTAAAATAGGCGATGACAAGTTTGATTACAGTGATTGGTTTGAATATATTAGCCCATATCTGCATCAGGCAGACTTGTGCATAGCCAATCTTGAGACTACCCTAGCAGGGAAACCCTATAGTGGCTACCCACAGTTTAGTGCGCCAGACACTCTAGCTTGGTTTATAAAACAAGCTGGTTTCAATTACTTGGTTACTGCCAATAATCACAGTGCAGATAGAAGTTCCGACGGAATTAGCAGAACCATTGAGGTTCTTGACAAATTTAAAATATTGCACACTGGTACTTATTTAAATGATAGCATCAGAATGGCCACAACACCTAGTTATGTAACTGTAAAAGGAATAAAAATAGCACTGATGAACTATACCTATGGCACTAATGGGATACCCGTACGGAAACCTGTTGTAGTTAGCCTAATAGATACCATTCAAATAGGTTTAGACATAGCTAAAGCAAAAAAAGATGGTGCAGAGATTATCATTCCTATATTCCACTGGGGTCTAGAGTATCAGCGGGAAGCTAATGCAGAGCAAAAAGCTATTGCTAAATATTGTTTAGTGCAAGGTGTAAGTGCCATTATAGGCTCACACCCACACGTATTGCAACCCTTAACTTGGTATGGTTATCAACCAGTTATTTACAGCTTGGGTAACTACGTTAGCAATCAACGTAAGCGATATACTGATGGCGGGGGAATGTTGAAACTTAGCTTTACTAAAGTAAAGGGCAAGGTAAGCATTGTAAAACCAGCCAAATTCTTACCTACCTGGGTGTATTTGCAAATTGCTCCTATGCGTAAATATCAAATAGTTACAGCGCACGAGTTCAACAAACTAAGCGGAAATATGAGCAAAACAGATAAAGCTGCTTATAACAGATTTTTGATAGATACCAGAAGTCATATGCACCTAAATGATAGCAACTCTGGAATTATAGAATGGTAATGGCGCATTTACCCGCATTACATTGTTGGTATAAAGTATAGTGATGGAAAAAATTGATGAAAATAAGCCGATTTTGTTATTTGACGGAGTTTGTAAACTGTGCCAGTCAGAGGTTCAATTTATAATTAAGAACGACCCATTTGGCAAAATAGCAATGGCGAGTTTGCAAAGTAACGCAGGCAAACAACTATTGGACAAATACCGATTTCAAGACCCTAAAATGAGTACAATGGTACTCATTGACGAAGGTAAAATATACATCAAAAGTGAGGCTGCCTTACGTGTTGCAAAATATCTAAAATCACCTTGGAGCTTACTTAAGTATCTCAGTATAATACCCCTTTTTATACGGAACTATGTGTATGACTTAGTGTCAAAAAATAGATATAATTGGTTTGGCAAACACAATGAATGTTGGCTACCAACACCTGAGTTAATGGGAAGATTTATAGAATGGTAGTCAAACTAACTGCTTCTAAATTTGTACCATATCGCTTTTATTGATCAGGGTAAAGTGGAAAGTACTTCCAACTCCTTGTTCCCCAATCATCCAAATGCTGCCCCCGTGTAGGTTTACTATCTTTTTACATAATGCCAGGCCTATTCCAGTACCAGGATATTGGTCCCTATTGTGCAATCGCTGGAATATGATGAATATTCGCTCAGCATATTCTTGTGCCACGCCAATACCGTTATCTGTTACGCTAAAGTGTAACATTCCTGGAGTGTCTTCTATCAAGTTAATTTGAATAACTAGTTTCACATCCGACTTTCTAAACTTAATTGCATTTTCAATTAAGTTTTGAAACAGTTGAATAAGCAATGACTGAATGCCGGGAATACTAGGTAAAGTATTTGCTATAATTACTTCTGTTTCACTTTCCTCAATACGCAACATAAGGTTGCCTCGCGCCAATTCCACAACATCATTTAGATCAACAATGCTCTTTTCATTATTGTCTCTTCCAGTTCGACCATACTTCAACAAATCATTAATCAATATTTGCATTCTATTTACCCCGTCTAAGGTAAAATCTACATACTCTCGCATCTCAATTAATTGCTCCTCTGTCAATGATTTGCTAATTAACTGTGTATAGATGTTAATCATACGTAGCGGCTCTTTCAGGTCGTGGCTGGCTACATAAGCAAACTGCTCTAACTCTTGGTTTGAAGTAATCAGGGCAACATTAGATTTTTGCAACTCTTCTGTTCGTTCTAATATTCTCAACTCTAAGTCATTCCTCACTACAAGCAGTAGATTCTCCATTTGCTTTTTATCTTCTATGTCGGTCAATGTGCCGAACCATTGTGTTGGTTTTCCGTCATCATCTTTCAGACAAGAAGCCCTAGCTAACATCCATTTATATAGTCTATCTTTATTAGCTAATCTATATTCTGCCTCAAAGTCTATACATTTTTCTGATGCGTTTAGCCAAGCTGCAAATACAAAAGCTTTGTCATCAGGGTGAACAGAATCACCAAATTTCCCATTCTCTTCTTTGAAGGATGTAATGCCTAAGTATTCCAGCATCTTTTTGTTAAAAAATGTGGCATTACCTGCTGCATCATTTGTCCAAACCAACTGTGGTAAAGTCTCTGCTAATAAAGTAATCTCCTCCGCACGAATTCTCAATTCCGACTGCAATTTCTTTACATCTTCTATGTCAGTATTGGTACCAAACCAACGCACTATATGCCCAGCCTCATCTACCATTGGGCAGGCACGCACCAGTTGCCAGCGGTAAGATTGTGACGGGGCGTGGTATAGTCTACACTCCATTTCAAATTCAGACTTATCTATCACAGCTTTTGCCCATAGAGCAGACCTTGCATCTTTGTCATCGTCGTGCAAACTTTTTACCCACTCTTGGGTGGTTCCTACTAATTCTTCTGGCCTTCTACCTAAGAAATTATAAAACCTTTTATTAGCATAAATTATTTTTCCGTTACCCTCTAGCACCCATATCACTTGAGAAATTGCTTCTGCCAAGTTTATAAATTCTTCTGCAGATTTTTTTATACTAATTTCAAGCTGTAATTTTTCTTCTATGTCAGTATTTGTTCCTATCCACTGAATTATAACTCCATCCTCATCTCGTAAACAATTGCCCAATGCTAAATTCCATCGATATTCTCCTGTCTTAGCTTTTAAAAATCTATACTGGCTCACGTAAGATTCCCCTGTTTCTACAGAGTATTTCCATTTTTTGCCTGCCATTTTTAAGTCTGCAGGGTGTACATATTTTAACCAATTATCATTACCTATAGAGCTTGTAACCACGTCCATTCCTAAATAGTCATTAAAACCATTAGACATATAAGTTAGAATACCGGCTGGGTCTGTTTTCCAAACCATTTGGGGTATAGAGTCAGTAATAACTTTAAATTCGTCAGCATTTTTCTTTGTTTCTATTTGCAGTAGTTTTTGGTCGTGTATGTCAACCATTGCACCGACCCATTGCATTGGAGCACCTTTTTCATTAAATATCGGTTTACCTGTGACACGAAACCACCTGTATTCACCAGTTTTAGACCTGTACCTTGCATCTACAGAAAATGGTAAATAACTTGGCATTCGCTCTGCTAGACAGGCCCTGAATCTATCGTCGTCGTCGGGAAAAAGGGCATTACTAAAGGTAGTATTTTCTGAAAAATCTGGATCAACTCCGCTGAATTCCTTCCAAAATGCATTGACATAGGTTAATTTATATTCTAAGTCTAAAGTCCAGACTACCATTGGCAACATCTCTGTCAAATTATGTAATTGCGCATCGGCACTTTCTTTAGCTAGTTCTGCTAGTACTAACTCTTCTTTCCTCTCATTTAACAGTTTGCTTAGGGTTTCATTTGTTACTTTTAGTTGTTCCTCTAGTTTTATTCTTTCTCCTATTTCTTGTGCTAAGTTAGCATTAGACAACTCAAGTTTTTGTTTGGATTGTTGTATTTCCTTTAAATTAGGTAGTGTTAAAATATGCTTAATATGATAAGCCAATGCAACCGCTGTACCCAGACTAAATATCGCAGTCAGGAATTTTATGCTGCCATCTAGCCTATATACTGGGTGATACAAGGTAATGATATTGAATAAATGGGTAGTACCACAGGCAAATATGAACAGTGCAAAAAGAAGTAAAAACCAGTTAAACTTAATCTCATTTCTCTTCTTGAATATATAATATAATAATACTGGTAGGCTGTAATAAGCTAATGCAATTAGAGCATCGCTAATAATGTGAAGGGCCAATATACCAGGCTCTCTATCAAGGCAAAAGCCGTGAGGCATAAAGGGTCTCTCACTGAAAAGATTGCCAAAAAAATTGCCAGCACTTAACAGAATACTATACAAATACACTACTTAAATTATAAGTTTTCAAACGGAATTATAGCTAATTTTATTTTAATCAACACTACAACAGTTCTCAAATATATTAAATATATATTAATGTATCAAGCTTGTTTATTTTTAATTTGTTTAAGGTTTTATGTGTTATCCCAAAGTTTTGAGCAAAATTCAGGTAATTTGTGACGTAATATAAATTAGATAAAAAATAGAAAAATGTTTAATGATTTGTACAGCCTAAAAGGCAAGCGTGCTTGGGTATGTGGTAGTAGTCAAGGTATAGGTTTGGCATCAGCACAGGCACTAGCAATAGCCGGTGCAGAAGTAACCCTATTAGCTAGAAATAGAGACAGGTTAATACAAGTGTTAGAAACGCTAAATGTAGATGCTGGGCAACAACACTCCATCATAGTATCGGACTTTAGCCAAGCGACTGCATTAGAACAAGCCATAGTTAATCATCAATCAGATATTGAGAATAAGCCCATTCACATATTAGTCAATAACAGTGGAGGGCCTAAACCTGGTCCTGCCCACTTGGCTAAAAGTATTGATTTTGTTGCAGCATTTGAACAACATCTATTATGCAACCATATTTTAATGCAACATTTATTGCCAGGTATGAAAACATCTGGTTACGGTAGAATTATCAACATTATCAGCACTAGTGTTAAGGCGCCGTTGCCAAACTTGGGCGTTAGCAATACCATTCGTGCAGCTGTAGCCAACTGGAGCAAAACACTAAGTAGAGAATTAGCCCCCTATGGCATTACTGTAAACAATGTATTGCCAGGGGCGACACTAACCAGCAGATTGACCGGGATAATATCAGACAAAGCTGGAAAATTAAAACTAGACGAGGATGAAGTAAGGCAAGAAATGCTGTCTGAAATACCCGCAGGTAGATTTGGTACAGCAGACGAAATTGCAGCTGCAGTCTTATTTTTAGCTAGCCCATTAGCAGGATACATAAATGGAATAAACATTCCCGTGGACGGTGGCAGAACTGCTAGTCTATAACTTTGTTATAATCTGTTATGACTGTAAATATGCAACAACTGAGAAATGCCATCAATCAAATGATTGGCATAACAGATGATGAATTTGAAAAATTTGTTGCAGACAGTGAAGTGAAAATCTTTAAGAAACAAGAGTACTTAAATCAACCGCCCAACGTACCAAATCATATTTACTTCATTAACAATGGACTGCTTCGGCTATCTATTATAGATTTAAATGGCGATGAGCATACAACCCATTTTGCCCTTGAGAATCAATTTATTGCAGATTATTCTAACTTCATAATGCAGACTACCTCTATTTATCACATTCAGGCTTTAGAACTTTCAGAATGCGTTGTGATACCAAGGAATAGTATAGAGTGGGGATATAAGTATTTAACCCAAGGCGAAAAATTGGGACGAATGATAGCTGAATATTATTTTATGTTTTTAGAGGAGAAGATTAAAACTCTATATATCGTCACACCTAAAGATCGATACGACAATCTAGGCAAGCAGTTTTACAATATTCACAATCGGGTGCCGCAACACCTTATAGCGTCATTTTTAGGTATTAGTCCCATCCATCTTAGCCAATTAAAAAAAGCAGATAGCCAGAAAGTCTAAACATTTGTTAACGATTTGTAGCATTTGGGTAATGCAATTTTGCCTTATTAATTATCTATAATAAGCAAATTTAATCTGATATGATGGACTTTATCCGTGAACTCAAACTACGAAATGAGCCAATGTTTTATTTTGGTTCGGCTTGTCTCATTTTCTCTATGTTGAGTCTAGCATTAGCTTACACAACTACTACGCAGGTAAATGGCGTTAACGCTTGGTTTAAGCCCTTTAAATTCGGACTCTCTACCTTCTTTTTTGCTTAGGCTATGGCTTGGTACATATACTATTTACCCAACTATAACCCGTCTAGATACAACTGGACTGTAATTGTCTTGTTTGGCTTTGAGGTAGCATACATTGGTTTTCAGGCAGGTTGCTGCCAAATATCGCACTTTAATAACAGTTCGCCCATATATGCAGGACTGTACGCGCTAATGGGAATAGCAGCTACGGCAGTTACACTCTACACAGCTTACATAGGGGTGTTGTTTTTCACAACAGCAATACCTAGCCTACCGAGCTATTACCTGTGGGGCATCAGATGGGGCATATTTGTATTTGTCATATTTGCATTAGAGGGTTTTGTGATGGGAGGAAGAATGTCGCATACCATCGGTGGGCCAGATGCCAACAATTATGGAATCCCTATTTTAAACTGGAGTACCAAATATGGTGATCCTCGTGTTGCTCATTTTATAGGAATGCACGCTCTTCAGTTATTACCTCTACTCTCGTTTTACTTAATTAAAAACACAAGAGGTGTCTTCATTATCAGTATATTATATACATTATTAGCTATATTTACTTTAATGCGGTCATTGAAAGGTAAGCCTATATTAAAATCTAAAGTGGAAGTAGTCTCTGAAGATTAAGGTGTTTAATAAATTTTTATAAGTATATTTAAAATCACACATTAGCCCTTTTTTGCAAGTCGACATTAATATTATGTAAACGGTGCTACTATTAGTTAGATTGCTGATTTAGTTTTGTAGCAACTATTAACTTAATCTTAATGAAGACCTTAACTATAATATTTTTTCTTGTTTGTTGCATTGCAGTGCAGGCACAAGACAAGCCTAGCATAATTATAACTGATACTGCAATCATCTGCTTTACTAGTGCAATTAGTACAGAGCCAGACGGATTAGTAAAAATGTACTATAACCTGAATAAGAAAAAAGACACAACTCAATTAATTCCAGATGATTTAGCTACTACGAATCTACATTGGGAGGGAATTATAGAATATGGCAAATGGGAAGGTGCGTGGACAGAATATGCGAATGCTGAAATGGTAAATAAATATGTGTATTCAGCTGGCATACTAAACGGTGTAAGAACACACTACATCAACAATAAAGAGGAATGGCACCAAATATACACCAACGGCAATGCTGGCAATGTAATAGAATACCCCTTGGCTGGTGCAAATGTAAAATTAGGATTTGACCTAGAAATACCCTACTACAGCAACCAACCTGACTATGGCATAGCTAACTACATCAAAAAAATATACTTAGGTAATGCTGAAAATAAGTTTGAATTACTACGAGGTAAAACAGTATTTATAGAGGGGGCTTTAATAAATGGAAAACCAGATGGTGTATGGAAAATGTATGAATGCCTTTGGGTAGATAAAAGCAGAAATACAATTCAGATTAATTACAAGGCTGGTTCGCCAAACGGTCCCTTTTATATATATAGTGAAAACAACAAACTCTTAATATCAGGTGGCTACAGTAGTGGTCTAGCTAATGGTCAATGGATATGGCAAAACACAAACGGCATTAATCAAAAGAAAGCCCAATATGTAAAAGGAGAATTAACTGGTGAATATTTAGAATACAGCGAAACTGGCACGCCAATATCAGAATATATATTGAAAACTGGGACTGTTCAACAGGGCTTAATTAGGACAGTAGCCATAGTACCAGCTGAGCGTAAATACACCACAGACTATAATGGCAATATAGACATCAACATCAAGTTTGCAGACTCAATTACCAAAGTGAGTATAGCAGCCCAAGGAACCAAAAAGCCTGATATGAATTATATATCTGAATTAGATAACTACATAATTGGGCAAGACTTTGTACCAAGTATGCCCGATGTAACAGGTGAGGCTAAAATAATTACAGTTAACCTGCAAGGTGCAACACTAAGTCAAGGTAAACACATAAATGGAAAGAGAGAGGGCGACTGGATACATTACTACCCTGACCTAGATAATATAACAGTGGTAAACAACTATAAAAATGGGGCCTGGCAGTCTGAACGCTGGATAGAGTCTGACACTAAACCCTATAGCGGCAAAGTAAAGTTTAGAAATGCAAAGGGATTTACCATAGTAGAAATTAAGGTGAAAAAAGGACTTCGTAATGGTCCTACCATTTTATATGACAATGACGGTAAAGTAATCAGTAAAAACGAGTATGCTGATGGCAAGGTGACCAAGTAAACTTTAGCTTTGTATTAGGTTCACCCATTCTAAGCTATTGAAACCCACGCGTGCACATTTTATATTTTTCTATACCTTTTTCACGCTGACTATTCTGCCCATTTACCCATATTTATTATGGTTAAAACGTGAGAATAAGACGGGAAGGATTGGAGAAATTAGAAAATCTTGGCTAAGATTGGGGCTATTTATAGTTGGTTACAGGTATAAAATAATAGATTTTGCATCTAATTCTACTCTACAGTCCATTTCGTTACCATCACCAGTAATTGTTTGCGCCAACCACCGAAGCGCCCTAGACGTTGCCATATTAATAGCTTGCTTACCAGCTGACTATTGCTTTATGGCAAAGGCGGAACTATTGCAAACACCAATTATTAGCATATTCTTAAAAACCATTGACATACCTGTGTATCGTGCTGATAAACAAGCTAGTATGCGTGCTAGCATTGCCGCAATACAAGTTCTGAAGTCGGGACGGGGTTTGGTCATATTTCCTGAGGGTGGAATAGCTGACAATGCAGGAATATTAGAACCATTCACACAGGGGGCAGCTCTAATTGCCTTTAAAACAAACACGCCTATACTTCCAATTAGTTTACCCGATTGTAATAGTTTGATGCCTGACGCTAAAAACAGCTCAAAAGCAGGCGATATCAGGTTAATTTTGCATCAGTTATTGTCCCCTAAGTCTGACTTAGCCCAACAGAACGAACAATTGTACGACAGCATATTAGCTGGACTATTAAAATATGGATATAGATAAAAACACAGTACTAAGGGTTGCCAAACTAGCCAGACTAAGCCTAAGCGATGCAGAGGTAGAAAGCCTGCAAATAGATATGACCAAAATAGTAACTTATATAGATAGCATTAATACCATAGATACTACTGGGGTAGAGCCTCTAGTATATCTTGGTGAAGAGGTAAATTCTATGCGAGAAGATAAAGTAGCAGATGTGTTAACCAGAGAACAAGCACTAGCAAATGCACCTGATAGTAACAGCGATTACTTTAGAGTCCCTAAGGTGATAGAAAGGGAATGATATGGCATTAAATTGGGTAAAATTATTAAACAGTAACAGATTAGGCTTTGACCAAACTAATAATGCACAATCTAGTTCCAGATCGTCTTGGCAAATAGACTATGACAGAATCGTATTTAGCAGTGCTTTTAGAAAACTACAGGGTAAAACTCAGGTTATTCCCATTCCAGAATCTGAATTTGTACATACCCGACTAACCCACAGTATAGAGGTAAGTAGCGTAGGCAGAAGTCTAGGTGCAGCTGTCGGGGAGAAACTATTAGCTAATAAGCACCAAGATAAATATGGACTGAATGAAGTAGAGCACTTTGCTGCCCAAGATATGGGTACTATAGTAGCTACAGCCTGCTTGGCTCACGATTTAGGTAATCCTCCATTTGGACACAGTGGTGAAAGTTGCATTGGTGCTTTCTTCTGTAAATTTCTTGAAAATAATAAAGATATTGATTTAACTACAGCGCAAACTAAAGATTTATGTAATTATGAGGGAAACGCCGCAGGTTTTAGAATTTTAACTAACCAATCACAGTCTAATACTGGGCTAATGCTTAGCTATTCCAGTTTGGCCGCGTTCTCTAAATATCCCTGCGCATCTACTCTAGCACAAGGCAAAAACGCAGCGTGGTCTGGCCAAAAGAAGTTTGGGTATTTTATTGCCGACCATCGGGCATTTACAATTGTAGCAGAAGCAACCGGCCTACAAAACCATTCCCCAAATGGACAAATAGCCTGGCATAGGCATCCACTTAGCTTTCTGATGGAGGCTGCAGATGACATTTGCTATAGAATAGTGGATCTAGAAGATGGATGTAGAATTAATTTCATAAATTTTAATACTTATGAATCGCTTTTACTACCCATAGTAGAGTATTGTTTCCAAGGCAACCACAGGTATTTGTCTATGAGTACTGATGATGAGAAAATCATTTACCTAAGAGCAAAGGCAATTAATGGTTTGACCAGCGCTGTTGCCGAAGTATTTATGGCGAACTACGATAAAATAATGAGCTGCGAGTATCGAACTACTTTGTTAGACGGGTTAAATGCCAAGCTAATGGGATTAATCACAGCAATTAATAATGTTTCATTAAATTATTTATACAAAGCAAAACCAGTAGTAGCTTTAGAATTAGTAGGTTATGAGGTAATTACAGGTTTACTTGAATTGTTCATAACTGCAGTTAGTGAGGTAAAAATATCAATACGCTCAAAGCAATTGCTAAGCATTGTGCCAGCTAACTTTAAAAGAGTAGCCTACGCAGATAATAAATATGAATCTATGCTAGATATTGCTGGCTTTATTGCATCTATGACAGATCGTGAGGCTATAAATCTGTATAGACAACTTAAAGGAATAGAATTACCTAGAGTTTAGGCAAATGCTGGTTATCCTCTGCAGCAACGGAAGGTATACCTCCTATTCCAAGATTCACCAAAGGATAGACTCCGAAACTACCATTGCCAGTAGCACTGAGAAAATTCATTGACCCGCCTTACTGCAAGTAAAAAAATTTTTGCTTATCACGTTTTAGTCTAGTCTGGTTGTTAGATATAAGGCGAAACCAGTATATCGAAAATTATTTCTTCTGCTATCAAAATCCTCCTCCAATCCAACAGAATATTCCATTGGTATGTAGCTCATTCTGAATGAATAAAACCACTTAGGCTTATTATATTCATCATTCTTACCTACACCTTTCCTTACTTAAGCGTGAAGGCTAAGCCCATTAAATGTAATTTTGTTAATGGTAGATAGGGGGAAAATTTAATAGAAAGCAGTTACGTTTAATTTGTAATGGCTATATATGTAGCCTCTACCGAGCCTGACAGACAGGTAGTTGTAATCAGGAAAGTTATAAAAGCATTTAGATTCATTTTCAGTAGCCTTACGTACTCTTCTTTATAAATGTTCTTACCATTAATGTCCTTTTGATACTTCGCATTGTTGGTGAAGCTTAAATATAAGCCCTTATTCCGTTTATCTGCATAATTGAATTGAAGGGATTATACCCCAGTTTAGACTGGCAGATGCAGAAAAAGTTGGCGTGCGCTCCGCATAGTCAATGCCTTGCTTTATCTTTATTTTGTTTTGCCATAGCTTATGAACTTGCGCCTATACCATACTGGTACAGAGTAGTAATAGGTATAGTGTAATGTAAAGTTTTCTCACGGATGGTCAGCTGGTATAAATATATTACAGTACAGTTGCAGTAAAGGTTAGTCGGGCTAAACATTTTTAATTGTTATGCCTTTGTTAACTGCTTTAAGACTTCAGCGTTCAAACGTACATTTGCCACCACTTAAAAAATTATGACTGCACACGAAATGTTGAAGATGAATCCTTGGCACGCTGTAAATCGCCACCCTGATGATGACCTAATTAATGCAATCATCGAGATTAAACAAGGTGAACGTGCTAAATATGAAATAGATAAAGCAACTGGACTATTAAAATTAGACAGAGTATTGTTACCCAGTATGACCTACCCAACCAATTACGGTTTCATTCCTCGTAGTTATGGTGATGACAAAGACCCCCTAGATATATTGGTACTAAGCCAAATAAAAATGGAACCTCTGTGCTTGGTTGAGGCTCGCCCAATTGGTGTTTTAAGAATGATAGATAGTGGAGATCACGACGAAAAAATTATTGCAGTAGCTGGTAAAGATACTAGTGTAACCCACCTACACGACATCAGCGATGTACCTGAATATCTGTTAGATGAGATTGCACACTTTTTCTCAGAGTATAAAACATTAGAGAAAAAAGTAGTAGTCCTAAATGGATTTGAAGGTAAAGATGTGGCCCGACAAATCATACTGGATTCTTATGCCGCCTACGAGGAAATGTTCCCCGAAATGGCGATGACCCAAGCTTAATCTTATACACCAAATATTAATAATCATTATCCCGTTTGCAATGGCGGGAGTTTTTGTGTAGTTACATTTTATTAACTTAGCTTTTTTTGTATCAGCTATGATTAGAGTACTTCTTATTTTAATTTCTTTTCTACCCTTTAACAAAGAAAAGCTACCAGGCAGAGTACAAGTGGCTAAAACAGAGAAAGAAGCCATTGTTAAGAAATACGTTGATAAGGTAGGCTTGCACTTTCCACTAGCTGATGTATTTATTCGAGTCTTTAAACAAGATAATGCTTTAGAACTTTGGGGGAAAGATGATAAAAGTACCGGCTACACCTTGGTGCATACTTATGAAATATGTGCCAAAAGCGGGACGCTAGGCCCAAAACGCCAACAGGGAGATGGACAAGTACCAGAAGGCTTCTATAAATTAAGGGATTACAACCCAGCATCTAGTTATTACCTAAGTATGGGTGTAAATTATCCCAACAAAAGTGATGAAATTAGAAAGACAAACCCTGATGCTGGTGGTGCCATTTACATTCACGGCGATTGTGTTACTATTGGCTGTATGCCAATGACTGACGATAAAATAAAAGAGATTTATTGGCTTTGCTACAGCCATACTTTAGCCTACCCGCAACGCAGTATAGCGATTCACATATTCCCATTTCAGTTCAATGTCAGCAATATGAAAAAGTATTCTGCTGAATATTCAGAACACCAATCTTTTTGGAAAGAATTAAGGCCTGGATACAAATATTTTGAACTAAACAAAAAACTACTTAATATTACCTACAGTAGTAAAGGTGCTTATCAACTGAAACAATAGATTAAATATATTTTAACTTAGTCAAACAATTCTTAATTTAGTTGTGTATAATTGTTAGAAATTTAGTTCAATTATGAGAGTAGTCATATTGCCAGAACATTGTAATAATTATAAAAGAAAAGACGCTAATAAATCTGCATTTGACTGCTGTAAATCTTATACCGTTCAACACTTTGAATCATTCTCAGAATCGGGAAGTGGTTTTGTAATACTGGTTAATGATGAAGGAGAAATATGGTGGATTAACAACCAACACGTTCGCGAAGTAGGTGTGCTAGAGCGCAAAACAGGTAAGGCCTTTGCAATAGGCATTTAATTCTCAATTATTCCCATCTTAATAAAGATATTTGTGGGTGTAAATGCGCGAAAAAGCTAAATATTTAGTCTTCCCAATACTTTGGTCACTATTAGTAACCTTTCTGTGTGGGCTACCAGGCAATAATTTTCCTAAAATGGACTTTTGGGCAATATTACACTTTGATAGTGTTGCCCACGCTTTTGTATTTGGCGTATTTGCTGTGTTTTGGGGTATCGGCTTCGCCAAATTAAGAGTTTATAGCATTAAAACATCATTTAATATTGGTATAATCTGGGCGATAGTTTATGGTTGTTTGATCGAGCTGATGCAGTGGAAAATATTCGTTCGTCGCAGCGCAGAGTTTCCAGATATGGTTTCAGATGCACTAGGTGCCATCATTGGCGGCATTATATTATATTGTATTTATTGGCCGCTTATTTACAAGGCAAAATCAAAACAAACTCCCTTGACTCACAGCTAATTCTGGGTAAGTGAATGGCTTCTTTAGGTCTGGGTCATTGGGATTGACAGATTGTGGTCTTATTGGTTTAATAGTATGGGCATCTAGATAATCATTATGCGCAGGTTTCATCAGACTGTAGGCATCAGGTAGTTCCCCATTCAACCACATTTCTCTATCTTCTTCCCTTATTATTAGTGGCATACGCAACTTGGTATTGTGAATTTTAGCCATTAGTTCATTTGCTGGCGTAGTTATCATCGTGCAACTTAAAGCTGCATTTGCCACCAGATTGCTGTGGGTATATAGACCACCTATACATATATATTCGCTAGATTTAGAGTAAATATAGTGGGGATAAGTTTTACCGTACAGGTGCTGCCATTCATAAAATCCATCTAAGTATATCAGGCATCGTTGCGCCACATAGGGTGCATACATTTTACGCTCTGTCAGGGTTTCTGCACGTGCATTTAGAGTTTTGTTAGAAATCGCAAAACCTGTTTTAGCATCTTTTACCCATTCCGGTATCAGTCCCCATTGGGCTACAGTTACTGTGTCTGAACTTTCAGCAACAGTAATAGGCAATAATGGATGTGAAAAACCAGAAACAAATGCACTGGGCTGAATGGCATCTAAACCCACTTGCGCAATTCCCTTTTTCCTTAACTTGCCAAGTACCTCATTTACACTGCCCGAAAAACACATATTATCAAAATAACAGATTAAATCAAATATAAGTTTAATCATCAAAATCAATATATTATGACAACATCTGTGAAATAGAACTGAATCTTTCATCTTTTCTAGTCAATTAGGGAGTATTTTTACAGGTTATTTTGTATATAGTTACAGATATTTTAACTTCCGTAAATGGTAAAGATTAGGGACATAGAATTAGGAGAAATGCCATTGCTATTAGCACCGATGGAGGACGTAAGCGATCCACCATTCAGGGCAGTGTGCAAGTACGGGGGCGCAGACCTAATGTACACTGAGTTTGTAAGTAGTGAGGGATTGATTCGCTCCGCTGCTAAGAGTATGAAAAAGCTTGATATATTTGAGGCTGAACGACCTATCGGCATCCAGATATTTGGCAGTGAAATAGAAACTATGGTTGAGGCAGCCAAAATAGCCACGCAAGTAAACCCCGACCTAATAGACATAAACTACGGCTGCCCAGTTAAGGCTGTAGCCTGTAGGGGTGCTGGTGCCAGCCTGCTAAGAGATGTAGATAAAATGGTGCATATGACCAAGGCGATAGTTGATGCCACCCACTTGCCTGTAACTGTTAAGACCAGATTAGGTTGGGACGAGGACACTAAAAATTGTGAGGAAGTTGCAGAACGCCTGCAAGATATTGGCATAGCTGCGCTAACCATTCACGGCCGTACACGGGTGCAAATGTATAAGGGTGATGCTGACTGGACACTAATAGGAAAAATTAAGGAAAACCCTCGGGTACATATTCCCATATTTGGAAATGGCGACGTAACCAGCCCACAAATAGCTGTAGAAAACTACCGCAGATACGGCGTAGATGGAGTAATGATAGGTAGGGCTTCTATCGGCAACCCTTGGATATTTAATGAAGTAAAACATTATGCAAAGACGGGTGAAGTGCCTCCGCCTCCAGACATAATAGAGCGAGTTAATGTCTGCAGACAACATCTATTAGCCAGCATAAATTGGAAAGACGACTACTATGGCGTTGTGGAAATGAGGCGTCACTATCACTCATATTTTAAGGGGCTACCTAATTTTAAACCATTCAGAGAAAAATTGGTACGTGAACGGGAAAAAGATGTGGTACTAGCTATGCTAGACCAAATAGAAGAGGTCTATGCTAATATGGAACTAGAATTAGTGTCTTAGCGCTCTGGGTATTGATACTGTTTGCTTAGGTCTTTAAATTTTCTTTCATTCCCTAGGCTAGCTACACTTCTCACCATTAAGGGTATAGCTTTCTCGTTTGGCAAAGTCGTAGTCTCATATACGTACATCATTTGTCCAAATATGACCTTTTGGCTTCCAGTATGTGTTTTATTCCACAAGCTGTAATGATAGGCTAAGCTTTGCATTTGAAATGTCTGAAAGTCTGCTAGGTTTGCCCATAGCTTCTGCTCTTTGTAGTTTAGCCAAGAGGCACTTATCAATTTTGGTTTCACCAGTGGATCTGCTGGTAGGCTGGTATCTATGGCATTTACTACCCGACCATCAGCTAGGGTAAATCTAAGTACAGGCCACAAATCGTCGAGAGGGGGTTTTGGTGCAAAAAATCGCCATTCCTGTTGCAAACCAATATAATAGCCCCACTCTTCTACTGGTGAAGGTACCTGCATCGGGTACCAGCTTATGCTACTTAAGTTTTTGGTGGATATCCATATCACACAGCAAATAACAAATCCATTTACAGGCAGCTTTAACCAAGAATATCTGTAAGAATAAATGGTACTCATATTCAATCTAAATACTTTAACATAAACTGCTACTTTGTCCCATACCCAACTGGGGGTTAGTATTATTAGGGCAACTACGTTCATATAGGCAAATGGTCCAACTATTAGGAAAGTAAAAAAACCAATATGTAAGCAGAAACCTGCTAGCAACAGGAAAATGGCTGCTGGTCGCCATTGGGTCCTCATCCAAACAGCAATACCAATCAGCAACTCTGTGTAAACAGTAAAATAGTTAACGTATCTCAATATTTCAGGATATTGTCGCAACCAAACTGCTGGTGCTTTAGCCAAAGTATCTATTTGAAATGCTAAATAAACAGCCTCTCCACTTATCCACCATTCTCGGCTTTCCTTTGTAATGGCGCCAAATATATAGATGCTGCTAACTTGAATAATTAGGGCAATGGATGGAATGAAGCTAATGTAATTTGGAACGCTACGTTTGAATATTAATCTATCAAGGCTAAACAACCTACCACTGGGTGTAAATATTAGCCAAAATATCAGCATTCTCATCAATTGGTCAGCACCGTTTAGTACCAATACGTTTCTATATTGGGCAGATAATATTAGGAATAAACTAGCTATGTTGCTCAGCTTAGTAAATAGACCTAAAGTAAAGCTAATATATACTATTGCCTCAATACATATCAGGATAATAAGCTCAGCATAATTAGTAGGCAGAGTGTGAATACTCCAAATAGTATTGGGAAAGCCTTGTTCACCAAGTCCTATTGCGGGTACCATTCCATATTCAGAATAGTATGCTTGCAGAACTTGGCATCGCAAATATAAATCGAACAGCAATCCGATACCCAATAGAATACGCACAACAGCTACTGCCCTTAGGTCTAGGCACCATTTGGTCTGTGGAGAATGTTTAAATTCTAAAACTGACATTGTGAAATTTATCAATTAGTAAAATGCGTGTCACAAACATAAAACCTTGGTAGGTACTATATCATTTCACATCAAACATTCTACAAAAAAATTAATTTAAATCGATGAAAAATTCAAACCCAGAACAACTCAACCTGCAAAACATAGTAAGCAGATGGCAAAGCCCCACCCCAGCTTTCTTTAAACACCTAGCCGAGCTTTGCATTTTAATAGCCTTAACAGGCTTAAGCTTAATGGCTGGCATACCAGATTGCCCACAATGGCTAAGTAGCAGCCTGATAGCTATAGGCACAGTAGGAAAAATAATTAGTCAATTAACAACAGATAACCCTAACCAACCCCAAACAAATGAGTTTAATAGAAAAAACCCTACAGCGAGATTTAGAGGCACATCTAAATCAATTATCAGCAGATGACAAACTAAGTGAAGTTTGTGAAAACTGGCCTATTGCAAAACTGGTACTAAACCAGCTACAGATTGAAATAAAAAATCCAGTTTGGCGACTGATATTTAAGATTTTAACCAACGCCGGCGACGCAATTTGCCAGAAATAGTAAAACGGGCAACTATTAATTTTGTTGCCCGTTTTTATTTAAATCTTGGAACATTTAATATAAATACTTGAAGTATTCAAATAATATTTAGATCTATTTTATAGAAATTTCACTTATTATACTGAAAATCAATCAACTACGTTATAAATTAAATATTCTACATAAGTAACAAAAACAAGATAATAGATGCATTTTTTCATTAATTTAGCCTGTTAATATTGACCAATCAAATTGATAAACGACGACAGTCAATTATCATTTTGAGAGGCTTGACTTAAGCTAATCCAACCAATGAAAAGAATTATACCCGAATCAACACTAAACACCATAGTTAACGATAGCCTTGCTATTATGATCTTGGTAGATAGTCAGGCTAAAATTCTATTTGCCAATAAAGCATTTGAGAGTATAGTTAAGTGCCCAAATAGCGAAATAATTGGGAAATCTTTTATCAGCTTTACTGACCAATCACAAAAAGAACATACACTTGAGCAAATAATTAACCCTATAGATAAAGAATTAGGTAATCTAAATTTAACTAAAATAATAAATGGTGCAGGCACCTTTATGGCTAGTTTTGGTTGGATACCTACTAAATATAACATAATTGATGTTGATTACTATTTAATTGTAGGTTTTGATATAAGTTATCGTAGAAATTACAGTGATATAGTTGAGCAAATGCAAATAATTGCCAATATTGGAGGTTGGGAATATAGATTAGATACAGAATATTGGCATTACACAGATCACGCTTATACGATACACGGACTAAATATTAGAAATAGACCTGGTAGAGTTGCGTTTGAAAAGTTATACTCTGAGGATAGCAAACTTAGAATTCAAAATGCTCATTACGATGCCATTCACCATCAGAAAATCTATGATATTAAGTTAAATCTAACTACTCCAATTGGTGAAGAAAAAATAATTAGGTCAATTGGTCACCCTCTCATAGAGAATGGTATTATAGTGGGTATGAAGGGTACCGTTCAGGACATAACCTACATACATAAGACTGAACAGAAATTAGCTATAAACGACGCCTACCTTAACACAATTTTCGGCGGTGCTCCTTTAGGTGTATTTACCCTTGATGAAAAAGGTGAATTAAACTTTATTAATAACTTTTATAAAGATATTTTAAAATTAGATTTAGATGCAATAAATAATAGAGAATTAAATAAAGTATTTTTAGATGATATACCGCAAACGATAGCTGAGTACACTGCTTTTTTTAAAAATGAGGAAAAAGAGTTTAAAATTTCACATAATTTATTAAACATTTATAACGAAGAGGTTTGTATTGATGTAAAACTGTATCGATTAATTCAAGATGAAGAAAACTTAGGGTATATCGGTTTTAGTGAAGACGTTACACAACAACGTAAAGTAGAAAAAGGTCATAAAGAATTACTTAACAATCTTAAAAATATATATTATAACGCACCAATTGGTGTGTTTTTAGCAGATAGTGACGGCAAATTGTCGTTAGCCAATCCTTTTATTAAAAATTTGCTGGGTTTACAAACTGAGAATGTAAATATTAAAGATTTAATTGAAGTAATTCACCCAATTAATAGGTTTAAATTTTTAAGGCAATGGCTACAATCAAAATCAGAGGAAGTGTTTGAATTTAACCACCAGTATAAATTATCCATTTCTGATGCTGACGATGTGCCTATATTTATATCTATTAAGGCAAACTTATTAAAGGAAAATGGTGAAAATTCTGGCTATGTTGGCTTTATAGACAACATTAGTAAGCGTCAAAACACATTGCTAGAGTTGCAAAAAACAAAATTGCGACTGCTTGAGACCAACGAATTAGCAAAACTAGGTGCTTACGACTTTGACCTAGAGACTATGTCAATAACTTGGGACGGTGACACTTGGCGTGGTATAGGTGTAGAACCTGTGTCAGACTGGAATGAATACATTAAGGTAATACACCCAGAAGACGTTATTAAGATTAAAGAAACCTTAGAGGAAATCGTCATTTTCCAAAAGAATGAAGAATTAGAAATAAGGTACGTAATGCCTGACGGCCAGTTTAAGTACATTTACAATAACCTGACAATTAACCAACGACAGGGAAAAAAACCACTAGTAAAAGTAATAGCGCAAGATATAACAGATAGGAGAAGGGCAGAAGTAGCACTACTAGAACGTGATGAATATTTCAGAGAAGCTCAAAAGGTTACAAGACTGGGCATTTGTGAGATTAACTTGAAAGACTACTCCATCAGCTGGGCAAATGGTACTCACGTATCGCTGAATGTGGAAGCATTTACAAATTTATATGACTATGAGCCTTATGTAAATAAAGACGATATAAATCAAATATGGGACACGCTAAATAAAGTTTGGCCCTCTGAGCTTAGTTGGCCATTTAATTTACGAAGTTTAGATAAAGATGGAGTACTAAGATTTCTAAAAATAAATGGCAAAGTATTATATGAAATGGGGAAACCATACAGACTGTACTTGACTATTTTAGACATTACAGATCAAGTTCTTAACAAAAAAATAATAGATGATAGGGCAAACAGATTAAAGCAAGCTTATAAAATGGCTAGCGTAGCGAGTTACGATTTAATTTGGAATGAGAGTGGCGGAATAGATGTAGAGTGGATAGACAATTCATTCGAGCATCTGTGTATCCCTTGCTTATCAACTATGAATGATCTAGCTAAAATTTCCATTTCTCCCAACAGTACTGCCGTTTATGCTTATATAGAAAGATCTATTTTAGAAAAAAGCAAGATGGAAGTGATGATAAAATATGTAGATAAGTTTGATGAAATTAGATATGCCAATGTAATTGGTATACCTGAAATAGAAAATGAGAAATTAATTAGAATGGTCTGCACTGCTCAAGACATAACTAAGCAGGTGAGAATTGAAAACGAGTTAAAGGAAAGTCGGGAATTCCTCCGCGAAGCCCAAAAACTAAGCGGAATAGCAAGCTTTAAAATAAACAAACAAAGCCGTAAAATAATCTGGGAAGGGAATAGCTATGACAATATTAATATACCAAAACTGAGATTCGTTTCTGAGTTTTTAGAAATACTGTCAATAGCCGAGCAAGGAATTATTCTAAAAGTTTTAGATGAAATATCTATAAACGGAGGCACAAGTTCAGTTGAGTTTGAATACAAAGACTTAGAGCAAAAAAGCTGTTTCGGCAAACTACTTATTCTAAATAATTTACTGCCTGACCAAGAGCAATATTTGAATTGTAGTCTGCAGAACATTACCAATATTAAGCTAAATGAAATGGCACTGAGTGAGAGCAGAAAAAAACTGCTGGACACTCAAATGATGGCACAATTAGCTGGTTTTGAACTGATTTGGCCAAGTATGGAAACCATTTGGCTGAGCAATACTTATGAAGCCCTAAACCTAGAAGGTGGCTTGACTTGGCGAGGGTATATGAAGCGATTTGACAAAGAAAAAAGACCACATCACATTAAATATTTAAAAGATAGACTAAAAACTGAAGTTGAGTTTGAATGTGAAATTAAATACTTAGATAAAGATAAGTGTTTTCGGGTTGCCTTAGTTAGAGGAATTCCCCTAAAAAATGAAAATAACATTCTGGTAAAATATGCCTGTACTGCACAAGATATAACCAGTAGATATACTATAGAGCAAGCACTGCGAGAGAGTGAGACAAAACTAGAAGAAGCGCAAACTCTAGCTGAATTAATGACTTGGGAACTAGACATTCAGGCACAGATGCTGACTGGTAGCTATGAGTTTAAAAAAATGTACGGCTTAACAGATGAACAGCCATTCATTACCTTAACAGATTATATGTCATTTATAGACCCCAAATACCACGAACTGGTGGCAGAGTCCATTGCTAAAGTGATAGAAGGGGAGGCTATAATCACAATGGAGGTAAAAACTCTAGATGTAAAGGGCGATACAAGATACAAGTCAATAAAAGCCAGACCAGGATATAACCTTGGCCTGATGACCAAAATATATGGTACAGCACTAGACATTACACAACGTAAACTGGACGATATAGTATTACGTGAAAGTAAAGAAAAGCTTACTGAAGCACAGCGGATGGCTGGTCTTAGCACTTGGGAATTGGATCTAAATACTAGACAAATAATTGTTGATCAAAGCATACTTAGACTATATGGCATAAATATAAATCAGCTAGGAATGTCTCTAGATGTATTTATTAACACACTTACCCTTGAATCAAAAGAAGACTTTAATAAATGCATAGCTGATGCTACCAGTAAAGGCAGAAACATTCAGATAGAATTACACAGCAAAATTGACATCAACACTGATATATATTGGCTGATAAATGGTAAAGCAGCTGAGGGGCTAAATGGGATAAATCAACAACGACTGTATGGAGCAGCACTAAACATAACTCAGCGAAAACTAGACGAACTTATCGCAGCAGAAAGTCAGCAAAAATTGGCTGAAGCTCAAAAAATGGCAAACTTAAGCACTTGGGAGTATGTGCTGAATGAAGGAATTACTTTTGGCGCCCAAGATCTTATCTCAAGATATGGAGTTAAGGCTGAGCGACCTATCGTACCTTTCGAAAATTGGATAAGCTTTGTAGCTCCGCATCAACGTGTTCAAATAGATAGCCTTGTACATAATAGCATTAAAGAAAATATAAACTTCCAATTTGAAATGGAAACTATAGGTCCAGATGGGCAGACCAGATATGCTACTGTAATGGGACGACCCGTTATGAAAAACGGTATCATTGATAGACTATATGGTACCAGTCTAGACATAACAACAAGAAAGCTAAACGAGATAGCACTTAGTGAAGCAAAAATAAAAGCAGAACAAGCGACACTAGCAAAGAGCCAGTTTCTAAGTACTATGAGTCACGAGTTACGTACCCCACTAAATGCGGTAATAGCTATGACCCACCTGTTAATGGATGATGATCCAAAAGATGAACAACTAGAAAATTTAAGCACTCTAAAATTTAGTGCAGAGGGCTTGCTCTCACTCATTAACGATATATTAGACTTCAGTAAAATAGAGGCCGGAAAAATCAATTTTGAAGAGATTGATTTTAACATTCGCAACATATTTAAGGGTATTCTGCGTTCTCATTTAGCCACTGCAGAGGAGCACAATTCTCATATTCATTTAAATATAGATGAAGGAATACCTTTGTTTCTGATAGGTGACCCACTTAGGCTAACCCAAGTAGTGAATAATCTGGTAAGCAATGCAGTAAAATTTACTCAAAATGGTACTATTGCTATTTCGGTAACGCCCAAATTGACACTTACAGACAATGTGACCCTACAAATAACCGTAAACGATACTGGAATAGGAATACCAGCAGATACACTACCATATATATTTGATAGTTTTACCCAAGCAGCACAAGATACAACTCGAAAATTTGGAGGAACGGGGTTAGGTCTCGCTATAACCAGCAGGCTTCTTGCCTTAATGGGTTCAAAAATTGAGGTCAACAGCCAATTGAACACAGGCTCAACCTTTCACTTTACCTTAAAATTTAAAACTAGTAAGCTAACCAAAGATCAAAGCCTTAGCAAACTAAACAGTGAAGCTGTAGAGATTGACAACCTGAAGGGTGTAAACATACTAATAGCCGAAGACAATAAGATAAATCAAATGGTGGTGTCAAAGTTTTTAGACAGGTGGCAGGCTAACTATATGATGGCCAATAATGGTCAAGAGGCAGTTGAACTAGCGCTTAGCCAAAGATTTGACCTAATATTAATGGACCTACAAATGCCTGTAATGAATGGACACGAAGCAACAAGTATAATTAAAGATATACATAAACTTGAAATACCCATTATAGCACTAACTGCAGCAGCTACTAACGATATGAGAGACCTAAGCCTAACCAGTGGTATGTGCGACTTTGTGACCAAACCTATAAATCCCAACGAATTGTTTAAAAAAATAAAGAAATGGGCAGTTAAAGCTATCCGGGTTTAAATAATACCTGTTTACGGATTTTTACTCATAACGCACCAAGTAAACCTATACCAGTAGTAATGTGTATTTAATTTACACGTAAATAATAAATATTATGCTTAAGCCTGCCGTCGTCTTTTTTATAACTCTTATCACTGTTGCTGTATTGGCAGCCATTGTTTTTGGAACCTATATGAAAGGAGCCAATTTTGCCATATTCTTAGTAGTAGAGGCTCTAATAATATTAATTCTTGTTTTTGCCTTCTTGCGTAGCAGAAAGAATAATGTTATGAATCAGAAGTAAGCTGAAGAGCCTAGCTTTAGCTTTGCTACATTATGATACATAGAGAGGGTAAAGTTACCTTAGTAGGAGGTGCCATTATATTAACCATATTATGTGTGGTTTCCTACATTTATTTACAACCTATACTGTTTACACTACTACTAGTAGGTAGCATTGCGTTATTTACCTTCATCACCCAGTTCTTTAGAAGTCCAAATAGGCAAATAACTTCTGTAAATCAAGACATTATACTAGCACCAGCAGACGGAACTATTGTACATATAGACAAAGTCAACGAACCAGAGTATTTTCAAGACGACCGTATCCAAATGAGCATATTTATGAGCCCTACGAATGTGCACCTAAACAGAGTACCATACACTGGTGTGGTTACCTACTATAAATATCACGCTGGCAAATACTTAGTAGCATTTCACCCAAAGAGTTCATTGCTAAATGAGCGAAACAGCTGTGTGATAAAAAATGACAAAACTGGACAAGAAGTTTTATTTCGACAAATAGCAGGCGCAGTAGCTCGTCGCATTGTTTTTTACTTAAAGCTTGGGCAACAAGTAAAGCAAGGTGAAGAATTGGGCTTTATTAAGTTTGGCAGTAGAATGGATTTATTCCTTCCACTTGGCTGTGAAATATTGGTAGAGAAAGGTGCTAAAACCAAAGCAGGTATAACACCGTTAGTTAGGCTAGTAGCTGACGATTCGGCTGGTATATTATCATAAGCCTTATATTAGTATTCAATTTAGTCTTAATTTTATCTTTACATTTTCCAACAATGTCTAAAACTATTTATGGCAATAATATTGTTATCCACATAAACTATGACTGATTTTAGAAAACTAAGGGTTGATTTGTGGCATACAGGTGGAATTGTTCGTCGCATTATTCTGGTTAATGCAATCATATTTTTAGTTTTAGGTCTGTGGCACGTATTCAACCTATTGGCATTAAACTCTTCAGCCTCCGACGATACTTTTACGAATAATTACTTGGCAGTACCAGGCAACTTTTTATCTCTATTATACAGACCCTGGACCCTAATTACTTACCAGTTTACACACGCAAGTGTCAGTCACATATTCTTTAATATGTTGGTCCTTTGGAGCTTTGCCACTATATATAATGATGTGGTAGGTGAACGTCGATTATTGGGAACTTATTTAATGGGTTCCATTGTTGGGGCATTTATTTTCATACTAGCCTGTACTTTGGTGCCAGCTTTTAGCAATTCAGGTACTAACTACACTCTAATAGGGGCTTCGGCTGGGGTTATGGCTATAATGGTTACTACGGCTACAGTTGCTCCGTTCTACACCATCAACTTAATACTAATTGGTCCAGTCAAGTTAGTTTATGTGGTGTTGGTATATATTGCGTTAGACTTCTTATTTCTAGCTAGTAGCAATGGTGGGGGTCATTTCTCGCACCTAGGCGGCGCACTTTATGGTTTTGCATTTGCACGGCTTTCTACGCGCCAAGTTGACATTCAAGGGTGGTTAGATTCATTCCTTAATAGAAATTTCTTAAATAGAGGCAGCGGAGTTAGACTATCTAGGACACATACAGTTAGCGAGGCTGGTATGAGTTCCAATTCTAAAAATAAACCTGTAACCCAAGCTGACATAGATAAAATATTAGATAAGATAAATACTAGCGGCTATAATAGCCTTAGTGCTAAGGAAAAAGATCAACTGTTCAGAGCTCATAGAAACGACTAAAACCATACTTTTACGTATTGTATTCCTCTGTAAAGCCTAAACCGGTATGAAATTAAGCACCAAAATACTACACCTCAGCCTGATGGTGTTGTGGGTGCTGATAAGCTTCTGTCTATTAGTCGCTATTGTAAGCCCCTATATTAATCCACAATGGTTTTGGCCACCAGCATTGTTTGGATTATTATTTAAGGTCTGGGTTATTTTAGAGATTTTCGTATTTACCTTAGCATTATTAATAAATTATCGAAGTCTATACATACTCTCATTCATAATTATATGTTGTAGCCTACCCGGTTTAAGTAAATCTTTTGGCATTTGGCCACGTACATCTAACAAAGACCCCAAGAAAAATATTAGGGTAATGACTTATAATGTTGCCAATTTTAATTGGTTTACAGATTCTGCTAACCTACAAAATCTCTACAGCAACTTTAGCGATATACAGCCAGATGTACTTTGTATGCAAGAATATTCAGAAATGCCTGGAAAGGTTGAAAAAGTAGAAGAATTCTTAGCTAGACAGGGGCTGATATATAACTATAAACATATAACCAGAGACGTAAAGGGTCCAAATAAGGTAGGTTTAGCAATATTTAGCAAATACCCATTTAGAAACGTAGTGCCCATCCCGTTTTTTGCAACTGCTAATGGTGCATTCTGTGTAGATGTAAGCATACGTGGTGATACCTTGCGAATGATTAACGTACACTTTCAAAGCATTGGTATGCGTAAGCGAGAGGTAGAAATACCAGTTACTGATGAGGAAAAAGAAATACGTACAGCTGTGTTTAGAAGCAGTTTAAAGAAACTGCGTGAGGGTTTCAGAAAACGTAGCGTACAAGGACTAGAAGTATGTAGAGCCATAGACAGTAGTAGATACCCAGTTATAGTGTGTGGCGACTTTAACGACAGTCCTGTTAGTTATGTATATAAACAACTAACGCAACGTTTAACAGATGCTTGGTTGCATACTAACTTTGGGCTTGGCAGTACCTATGCTGGTTTTGTTCCATTTCAACGGATCGACTACATAATGACTGGTCCTAACATAAAAATAGCTAAGGCTAAAATATTAAGACACCAAGGTAGTGACCATCTACCACTATTTTGTGACTTCAGCATTCTAACCCAATAAATCTAAGATAGATCGGGTTAGATAACTTTCTATTATTATGTTTCAAGTAATTGCTAATCAAATTATATAACGCAAAAAAACCTCTACTGAATTAATTCAATAGAGGCTTCTTTTTTTTAAACACAAAAACAACAGGACTAAACGTGGGCCCAGCAGGGCTTGAACCTGCGACCACCGGATTATGAGTCAGGTGCTCTAACCAACTGAGCTATAGGCCCATTATATTAACTAAGTGTTAACTTATCAAATATAGGACTGCAAAGGTACTAAAAACACTATAAAAAATCGTAGCATAATATTTGTAATTTTAATAATTATTTCGACCGTTACATTTGACCATTACATAAATGTCAATATACACATCAACCAAACTGTATATCTATTTACTAATCATAGGCTTAGGTTTAATGTTGGTCGGTTTGTTGATGGATATTCCTCTTAAAAACAAGATACTCACTTGGCAAACATCCTACGAAATAAGCAGTATAAATGCTAAAATAATAGACCGAAGCCAACAATTGAAAGAGGTAATGCTGACCAGTACCAGCATTTCTGTAAAAGAGTTTACAGCGAAACAAGTCGAAATAAATGTAAAAGCCAAGCAAAATCACATTGAGTTATTTATATACGATGACAACAGCCTGCTGTATTGGACTACTTATTTATATGCACCTAGGCGGGTTAGCCCATTTAATGTAGTAGTGCTAGAAAAGGTAGGTAAAAGCTATTACCTACAGCTTTGCTCACAGCATAATGGCTTTGTTTATATAGCTTCATCGCCCCTACAGACAGGCTACACCATAGATAATGACTACTTATACAATAAAAACGACATAATTAATATTAGAGAGTGGCGTATATCACAGTCTGACAGTGTGAAATCTAACCTTAACCTAAAACTTGGCAATCAAAATGTAGCCAAACTTATCCGGCGTAATCAAAATAAAAATCTACTAGCTACACTTTTTGTATTCATACCGGGTTGGTTAGCTTTTGGCTTTTCTTGCCTCCGTTTAATACAACTGTGCATTAGGCGACGTCGTACAGCTAATACTCTAATTTTCATAATCGCATTTTTTGGGTTAAATATATTTCTGTGGAAATTTGCAAGACTTCCTGAAAATCTATACTCGTTACCGTTATTCAGTGCAAAATATTATGCAGGTAGCAGCCTGATGAATAGCTTGGGCGATGCTTGTATTCTAAGTATTCTATTACTCATATTTTCCAATATTCTTATCCGATCTAGTAAATTTTTCTCTAGTTCTAGTCGCAACAATATTATACAGTTAGCACTCTACGGGTTGGTTGGTTCCTTATTAGCCAGTCAATTCATTCCATTTTTAGAAAGTTTGGTATTAGACAGCAGCTTTAGTATGGCGCTAGACAATGTGTTGAGCCTTAATATATATAGCATCATTGCCATATTACTATCTGGGCTGTGGCTATATATTCTATTTAGACTAGGTAGCCAATATATTTTAGTCTGGTTACGCTCTGGCATACGAATTTATATGCTCATTCTAACGCTACTTCCTGGGCTATTAATCTCTGTATTCCTTGTAGATTTTCACTACCTAGAGTGGTTCAGCGGCGTGCTGTTATTACTTGTAGTACTGACCAGTATCTATTTCTATTTTAAGGCCTCATCATCAACAAAACCTTGGCTATATGCAGTCCAAGTTATGCTGTCAGCAGCTTTTATCAGCATACACATTGCAAATTATCAAAACGAAAACAGAGAGGAGGATGCCCAAATATTGGCCAATAATGTTCAAAAAGAACGTGATGCAGTAGCCGAATACCTGATAAACATTAACAGCCTACGTATGATAAATGACGGAGCGTTAAGGCAAATGGTACGCAATGAAACGCCTAAACTAAACCAAAAAATAAGTAGGCGGATGCAGCAAACTTATTTCACTGGGTACCTAAACAAGTATATAGTCACAGCATATCACGAACATTTACCAGATGACTTTAAATCAGCTGATAGCACCTACAAAAACCTTTTGCTTAACAACCCCCTATTTCAAGGTACAGACTATGAAATACTGCAACCACACAGGCTTTACTTTGTAAACCAGCATAACGGATTACCTACCTATTTCTATACATTTATATTGTACAATGTAGGTCCACAACCTATTGCAGTCAGCCTAAACATTAGAGAAAAGCCATTTTATGAGGCTAGTGTGTATCCAGAACTTTTGCTTAGCACAGGACTGCAACAAGCAAATGACCAAAATAACTTTAGCTATGCGATATATAACTCTAACAAACTTATCACCCAACACGGGGAATATAATTACCCAAGAGATTGGACTCTAAAGGGGGATAAAAGTAAAAATGCAGTATGGCAAAGGGTACTGAACAATGGTAAAGAACACTTTATAATAAACATACCTGAGGCAAATCAAAAAATTATAATTAGCGCTAGCATCAGGGGATTATTCTATTACATCAGCTTATTTACAGCTATTTTGGTGTTTTACAGCACTCTCATACTTAGTATCCTGCTCATTAGGCGAATTCGTCACAGTAAGTATAACAGGCTGTTAAATCGCTCGATAATAGGTAGCTGGTGGTCCAATATTTCATTCAGAAACAAAATATTGTTTACCATATTGTTTGGGCTTAGTATCGCTTTAATTCTTATGGGATATGTAACTGTAGAATACATTAATTATCAATATAATAAAGAGGAAATAACCACCCTACAATACAAGACCAGATCTATACAAACTCGGCTAGAAAATGCCATTAACAATACTGAGAGCGATGTGCCTGTAACACTAGACGAGATAGCTACTCAAATAAGTAGCCTAAGCGATGACCATCAAACTGATGTAAACCTCTACAATACGGATGGTTATTTATTGGCAAGCAGTCAGCAACTCATTTTTGATAGAAACTTACTGAGCCAGTACATTAACCCAGAAGCCTACACCCACTTTGCAAATGATTATTCCAGTCAAGTAATAGTCAGCGAGCATTTGGGTGACCTACAATATTTATCGTCTTATGTCCCAATCAGAAACTATGATGGTGTCATTGTCGCCTTTATTAATCTACCCTATTTCAGTAAAGAACAAAGCCTAGAGCAGCGCATCAATAATTTTTTAGTTGCCCTAATTAATGTGTACATCCTGCTGTTTTTCTTGCTATTACTTATGGGGGTTTTATTGAGTAGGGCATTGGTGTCACCACTCAATACCATTCGAGAACGCTTACGGGCTACTGGTTTATCGGGTAGCAACTTCACCTTAAATTGGGATACCAATGACGAAATTGGGCTTTTAGTAAAGGAATATAATTTAATGGTGAAAAAGCTAAATGTGAGTGCCGAAAAGTTGGCACAAAGTGAACGGGAAGGTGCTTGGAAAGAAATGGCCAGACAGGTAGCACACGAAATAAAAAATCCATTAACTCCTATGAAGTTGAAGCTGCAACAGATGCAACTAATACAGAAATCTGGTCAGACCAATATAGCAGAACTATGGGACAGAACAGCCAAACTACTCATTACACAGATAGACACACTAAATGAAATAGCCGTAGAGTTCAGTGAATTTGCTACAATGCCAATGGGTCATCCGATTCCAATAGATGTTAACAACAACATCAGACAATTAGCTGAATTGTATGCAGACAGTACCGAGGCAAAAATTCAACTAAAACTAAGTGAGGAAACACCAGTAATTCTAATTGATTCCTCTCAATTTGACCGCTCTATCACCAACTTAATTAAAAATGCGATGCAGTCAATACCAGCAAATAGAGACGGTGTGGTACAAATAGAGAGCTTCATTTATCGCAACAGGGTCCAAATAGTAGTAAGTGACAATGGTAATGGAATACCTGAAGAATTGCACAAACGAATATTTACTCCAAATTTCAGCACTAAAAATAGCGGGATGGGATTGGGGCTAACTATGGTGAGAAATATAATAGAGAGACAGGGCGGCAACATTAAATTTGAGACGGCACAGGGGGAGGGCACATCGTTCTACATTAGTATGCCTTACCACTTTGTGTCATAGTCAATGTTGCAATACCATAATAATTTTAGACCATTTAAACCTTTTACTAATTTAATTGCATTAATATTGAATACCAATAAAAAGGGGAAAATCACCATATTTGTACTATGAGCTTAAACAAAGTAATGTTAATCGGCAGATTGGGTAAAGACCCAGAAATTCGCCACACGCAAAGCAACGTTCCCGTAGCTACATTCTCTATTGCTACAGATGAAACCTATAAAGATAAAGAGGGAAACAAAGTTGAAAAAACTGAGTGGCACAACATTGTGGCCTGGCGTCAATTAGCAGACATTTGTAAAGATTATGTGAAAAAAGGGCAACAAATATATGTAGAGGGCAAAATGAGCACCCGAAACTATCAAGATAAAGACAACAACACAAAATACATAACTGAAATAGTAGCTGATAGCATTAGACTATTAGGCAGTAGAGGTGATGGTGGTGGCACAACACAACGTGATGAGCCATACCAGTCTAGCAACAACTCTGGTCTAGCAAGCACTAATGCAAATAATACTGGCAATGCAGCCAACAACAAGATGAATGATACAGACCAGAATGCTAATTATCAGCCACAAAATCACGACAACAGCAAAGATAGTGCTGACGATTTACCATTCTAAGCTTAATTTTGCAGAACTAAAACCTATATTTTGAGTATTGGCGACAGTTATAGTCCACATTTATATAACATTATCAATCAGGTAAGTTTTCCATTAGAGCTTATTACAGACTTTGTTATTGTTATGCTGTTATTGCTGGCTACAGCTTTAATTTCTGGTTCAGAATCCGCTTTTTTCTCGCTTAACAGTAACCACATTCAGCATCTAGCAAATACAGATAACGCACAGGCTAGGGCAGTATTGCAACTGCACTCTCGCCCTAAGAAACTGTTGGCTACCCTACTCATAATCAATACTGTTATCAATATATTGATAGCACTACTTTTGGTTAGGATACTAGAGGTACTGATACCTGGTGGTGAAAATGAAGGACTAAGAAAGCTAGTCGATGTATTGGTAGTTACCTTTACCTTAGTTTTGCTGGGTGAGGTAATGCCAAAAGTATATGCCACAAGAAACAATGTAAAGTTTGCCAGTTTTATGGCTTTCCCTATGTTAATCTTATTCAATTTGGTCACTCCTATATCTTGGCTATTGGCAGGTAGTACACGATTTATTGAGCGTAAACTTGCAAATAGACCTAATAACAGTGTCACGGTAGATGACCTAAGACAAGCAATAGAAATGACATCTGGTGGAGAAGATATTAGTGTAGAGGAAAAGAAAATATTGCGGGGTATAATTAGTATGAGCAACATACCTGCTAAGCAAATAATGAGGCACCGCAGCGATATGGTTGCCTATGGAAATCACCTAAGCTTAACCCAATTGCTTGAGAATATAAATAAAGATAAATACAGCAGGGTCCCAATATTTGAAGAAACACTCGACAGCATTAAGGGGATACTGTATATAAAGGACTTATTGCCGCATTTAAAGGCTGAAGATGACTTTGACTGGAGTAGCTTAATAAAAGCACCAATGTATATACCCGAATCTAAACGTATAGATACACTACTAGAAGAGTTTAAACAGAAGAAGGTGCATATGGCCATTGTTATAGACGAGTACGGAGGTACTGAGGGTCTGGTAACTCTTGAAGATGTATTGGAAGAAATAGTTGGTGACATAAATGATGAGTTTGACGATGAAGAATTGTCTTACAGCCGATTAGACGATTTCACTTTCTTATTTGATGGGAAAACCACCATCAGCGATGTGGCTAAGAAACTAGAACTAAAAGAGGAATTTATACAACGCCTGCGCGGTGATGCAGAAACCATCGGCGGCATAATGACCGAACAATTGGGTAAACTACCCCTAAAAGGCGAAGTCATTGTGATAGAGCATCTACGCATCACAGCTGACGCAGTTGATAGATTTAGAGTCCGCCGAGTAAAAATTGAACTTAAAGACCAAATTAAGTAAAGAGGAAAACCCTCCCATTTAGTTTTTCATTGTTAGTTGGCAATTACCTTTATATTTGGAATATCTAATTCTTCCTATGCATTACCGTATTAAACTCTACCTAATCGCTTTACTTTTAGTTATTTGCAATGCACATTCAACACTTGCAGCTGAGAAAACTCACATTTTCTTATACCTAAATAATTACGCCTACATTCAAATAACAGATACCTTGACCATCGAAAATGGGAAAAGCTACCTAAGGTTACCCATTAATACAAATACTGATGGCTTGAACATAGTTAGCAATTCTAATAAAGTAAAAAGCATCACCATAGTAAAGCGTAAATATGATAAAACTGAAGATGCGGAAAATCTTAATACTCTATTATCCAGCAATATAGGGAAACGGGTTAAAATAGTAACTGCTCTACAAGACCCACAAGAGGGATATATACAAAAACTAATTGGCACAAACTATTTGGTAATTAAAACCAAAGACAAATGGCTACACGTAGCCATAGATAAGATAGAATCTGTCGAATTTTTAGATCAACCTAGCTCTACTACTATTGACCTAGGCTATGCATTAGAAATAACTTGGGAAAAGCCAGGTACCAAGGCAGACTTACAGTTGGGCATTATCACGCAAAATGCTGGCTGGAAGCCAGAGTATCAAATAGTAACGAGTCAAACTGGTGAAGCTGAAGTAGTTGTAAATGCAAGAATAGAAAACAATACGGGGCTAGATTGGAAAGACGCAATTGTAACATTAGTAAATGGCAAACCATATATCAATGTTAAAGACATAGTAAAAACTATTGATGATAATGAAGTTGTTATGATAAAAGGTAATAGCAATTGGTCTTCGCAACAAGGACTATATGAAACACCAGTAGCTTTTGATAACACAGTATATAATAGTACTTTCACACTAATAAATACATCTAATATTAATTTGC
>Ga0163144_10002552_pt1 | contig 41926 bp, 43 predicted proteins | sample OliLak19BULKMAT1_FD_123175 | JGI IMG/M metagenome (GOLD analysis project Ga0163144, IMG submission 123175) | Freshwater microbial mat bacterial communities from Lake Vanda, McMurdo Dry Valleys, Antarctica - Oligotrophic Lake LV.19.BULKMAT1 | ecosystem: Environmental > Aquatic > Freshwater >...
AAGACCTTCACGATTAAGCAGCTTGAGTTTATCGGGCAACTGGACAGGAAGCAGCAAGCGCAGTTTGCACTGTGGACCGTGGCCCTTGGAGGGCCCGCTTCGCTGTTGCTGGTGCAAGCCTTCCAGACGTTACTCCCCGATTGGGAGATCACGGAATGGATGGAGAACTGGCAGGAGAACTGGAATGTGGCTGCATGGCTTCAGGCTGGCCGATTGCAGTATCAGATGGGTGTGTTCACAATCCCTGGGCTTGAGAATGCCGGAGGCGGACGATTGAGAGATCGTATCGGCAACTGGCTCATGGGGCCGACAATCAGCAGCGGACTGGACCTGGCCGACCAATCTGTAAAGACACTCAAAGACCCGTCGAGGTTTGACAAGTGGGCAGAGAGCTTCGTGCGTGGATGGGTGCCTGGTGGAGTGGAAGCTGTTCGCGTGCGCAAGGCGATGGAGGAGGCCGAGTCGGCGGAGGAAGCCCTGAAGATCCTGATGGGGACGGAGAAGCGTTAGCGTCTGGCGTGCGCCGTGCAAGATGGCAATAACCAGTCATACCTATCGAGTCTGTTTGAAATGAGTTGAGGACGATGAATGAATTTGCTCTGCCACCCTTCGGCGTTGCTGCTGCTTCAGGAACTGCCGCGGCTCCCGCTCGGGAAGCTGGAGTACATCTCACTGGTGGCCTTGGAGACGGCGATCATTTGGATACTTTGGAAAGCGTACCGGGATCAAGTATCCGCGAATATGCAAATGATGGAAAAGCAGACCGAGTTTGTGGGGAAAATCGAGGGGATTCTGGATCGCGTGGAGCGGTTCCTCGACTCACAGCGGCACTCGCAGGACTCCTGAACCCTCCGACCGATCACACCTATGAAGCCCTGTGCAAGCGCAGGGATCAGGCGTTGCAACGAATCGTCAACCTTTAGACTCCAGAGGGCTTTCAGAATGAAGCCGGAGAACGAAAAGGATTGAAACCGTTGGACCTGATATCGCATACTGAGGACATGCCCGAAGCTAAAGACACACAGCCGAGAGTTTGGGGAGCGGGCCACCTCGACCCCGCCACCAGACAGGCGAACGCAAGGCACGCTGCATCTACGAGATGGGGATCTACGGGCAGGTTGACGGGCGACGATCTGCGAAAACGAAACGTAGTAAACAACCGTAGATATCGTGCGCAAAAAAAACTTAAAAAAAGTATTGCCAATCCTGAAGAGCCTATTGCATAATGAGCACAGAGGCGAAATTGATCGCCTCACTCTTCGGGAATGTTTTGGACCTTCCGCGACTTCCCTTGTCAGTGGCAAGCCTCTAAGTTGTTGATTATATGGAGCGGGAGACCGGGTTCGAACCGGCGACGTTCAGCTTGGGAAGCTGACATTCTACCACTGAATTACTCCCGCTCAGCTCCAACTCCAATCTATCACAAGCCCCCCCAAGTCCGTCCACTCGATCCCCTGGACAGAGGATACCCGTACCCCACCCAAAACCCTGACAATCATTCTTGCGACTCCACGTCCTCTGCCTACTGGCTCTCCCGCTCTGCGCACAACAAACCATCTTCGACGTCCCGTCAGGCGACGTCTCGGTCCTCAATCAATGGTTCTATCAACACCAGACGGTCACTCGAAACTGGAATGCCAACCGCCGATGGATTCAGACCAACGCCCTCGGCTTCGGCCTCGGCCATTCACTCGAACTCGATGCCACCTGGTTCAATCTCGAGTTGAACTCAATCTCCCAGTCCATCCCCAGCGTCGGCTTCAAATGGAGTCCAAAACTCAACGGTGAGTCCGCCAGAATCCCGCTGCGTTTCGTAGCGGGCGACATGCTCCAGCTCAGGCCATCAGGTGCCCGCAAGGGCAACTGGTCCTACCTGATGATCAACGCGGAAATCCCTATGACCCACACAACCTGGACAGGCGGCCTCAACACCGGCACCAGCGCGCTATTTGGCCGCAAAACCACCGGCCTCCTCATCGGCATCGAACAACACTTGACCAGCCGCTGGATGTTCCAGGCAGATTGGTTTTCAGGTAACCACGACCTCGCCTACTTAATCCCCGGCATGGTCTACCAAGCTTCACAACACACCATGCTCTCGCTCGGCTACCAGATCCCCAACCATCGCAAAACCGGCTTCGGCGCAATCGTCTTCGAATTCACCCGCATTCCCTAGGCCACCAGCATCAAATAGAGGTCCATCACGTTCGTCCCCGTTGGACCGGTAACCAACAAATCCCCTAACGGCTTGAAGAAATGATAGGAATCATTCCGCGCCAAAAACTCATGAGCGTCAAACTCCAACTTCTCTGCCCGCCCAATCGTAGTCCCACTCGCAAACGCCCCGGCAGCATCAGTAGGCCCATCCGTCCCGTCAGTCCCTGCTGCCAGAAACAGCGTCCTCTCAAGCCCTTCAATTCCGATCGCCGCCGCCAGCGCCATCTCCTGATTCCTGCCCCCCAAGCCATGGTGATTCGATAAATGCACCGTAGTCTCACCCCCCGCAAGCAGCGCCACCGGTGCCTTCGCCGGATTCCCTGTAGCCCGCACCTCACGAGCAATCGCGGCAAAAGTCTTCGCCGCCTCCGATGCCTCACCATCCAAAGTAGTCGAAAGCAGCATCGGTCTATACCCCAACTCGCGCGCCTTCGCTATTGCCGCATCAAGACTCAACCGGTTCGACCCCACCAACTGATTTCGCACCTTGGCAAACACTCGATCCCCAGGCTTGGGAGTCTCGGGAATCCGCAGGTTCACGCCCTGCTCCAGGTGATGCCGCACCGAAGGAGGAATCTTGGACGTCAGCCTGTGTTTGTAAAAGATCTCCCATGCGTCCGCAAAGCTCGATGTATCGGGGACCGTCGGGCCAGACCCAATCACATCTAGCGGATCGCCAATCACATCCGACAAGATGTATGTCTCCACTCGCGCAGGATAAGCCTCGTGCGCCAATTGCCCGCCCTTGATCGCACTCAAATGCTTCCGCACGCAATTCAACTCATGAATCGTCGCTCCGCACGACAGCAACAACTGCGTCGTCAATTGCTTCTCTGCGAGCGTGATCCCAACCACCGGAGACGGCAACAATGCGGATGCGCCACCCGAGATCAGACACAGCACTAGATCCTCCGGCCCAGCCTCGTGACACAGCGAAATCATCGACTGCGCCGCACGCATCCCTGCTTCATCCGGCACCGGATGAGCCGCCTCAAGACAACGCACTTTCTTCAACGCCTGCCCATGGCCATACTTGGTGACAATCACCCCCGCATGGATCCGCTTGCCGTAAGCCTTCTCTACCGCTCGCGCCATCGCTGCCGCAGCCTTCCCGGCCCCCACCACATACAACCTCCGCACGCAATGCGGCAACGCCTTCAAATGTTCAAGCGTCGCGCGATAAGGATCCGCCGCCACGAGCGCAGCGTGAAATATGTCGAGCGCATGTTTACGCATCTGCTTCTCAGTCGAGAAGCTCGAGGTCGAGGATCGCTTGGACGGTATCTTGGGCATTGTCACTCTCAACATGAATCGTGTAATCGGCCTTCGCATAAAGCGGCTTGCGTAGGTCAAATAACTCCCGAAACCGCACCGGGTCACGCGCCAGCGGCCGGTGATGCTCCCGCTTCACACGCGCCTCCACAATCTCAAACGGCACATCCAGCCAGATCGTCACACCTGAATCCTCAAGCCGCTCGCGATTGCCCGGCCAGGCAAAGGCCCCACCGCCAAGCGACGCCACCGTCGCCTTGCCGCGATAGGTCTCCTTGATCAACGCCTGCAGCGCCTCGCACTCAATCTTCCGGAACGCCTCTTCTCCACGCGACTCGAAAATATGAGCAATCGTGTCCTGCTGCTGCTCTTCAATTCGTTGATCCAAATCCAGGAACCGCCACCCAATCGCATCCGCCAACAGTGCCCCAACGGTCGACTTGCCGCACCCCATGAAGCCCACCAGATAGATCCCGGGTGAGCGTTTCAACTTCAGTATCAATTCGCCGCTTTCTCCAAATTGCGATTGTATCGAGCAAACTGCCAGTCAATCAGCTTCGGACACAAGAAATATAGGACATTCAACAGGTGTCCGCTCCAGGGTGTAACCACGGTGCGATCCCCTCGCTCCATGCCTTGAACAATATCGCGAGCGCACTGCTCAGGCGAAATAGCGAACTTCTTCGTCCTCTGCAACAGCAACGGCGGCTTACCTGTAATCACATTCGCCTGGAAGGGTGTCTTCACATACCCGGGGCAGACAGCCATGGTCGTCACGCCCGTCTTGTACAACTCCATCCTCAGCCCATGCGTAAAACTGAGCAGCGCCGCCTTGGTCGTTGAGTAGAGCGTAAACCACGGCAACGGCACCAGCCCCGCAATGGAGGACACGTTTACAATCATCCCGCGCCCTTGCGCAATCATCCCCGGCAACACTCTCCGCGAAAGATGCACCGGAGCATTCAAGTTCAATTCGTAAAGGTGATTCCAGGTGGCATCGTCGATCTTCACACTAGGCGCATAGGCCCCCACGCCCGCGTTGTTCACCAATACATCCACTCCACCCAGCGACGCCGTCGCCTCAGCCAGGGCTCGCTCCCGCTCGGCGGCTATCGTTAAGTCCGCGGAAACCCAGACTGCCCCAGGCAGCCCGTAAGTATGCGTCGTGCGCGCAATCAAAATCAGCTTCGCTCCGCGCAAATGCAGCAACTGCGCCAAGCTAGCTCCGATGCCAGTGGAAGCCCCGGTAATGATTATTCTCGAACCCTCGATACGCACAACAGTCAATAATAGTACTTATGCCTCAAGACGCACTGCCCTTATTTCCCCTGGGGGTGGTCCTATTTCCTGGAGCCGAGCTTCCTCTTCACATTTTCGAGGAACGTTATAAGGAAATGGTCGGCGACCTCCTCCGTGATGAATCGGAATTTGGCGTTGTACTCGCTAGCGAAAAAGGTATGGCAAACATCGGCTGCACCGCAGTCATCGAAAGCGTACTGAAGCAATATCCTGACGGGCGCATGGACATCCTCGCACGAGGCCGCCGCCGCTTTGAAATCATCATGGTCGACCAGGAGAAAAACTACCTCCGTGCCTCAGTCGCCATGCTGGACGACGAGGACACCGAACAAGCCAGTGACCTCACTCGCCAGCGAGTCCTCAGCGCCTGGGTCAAACTCATGATGTTGGAGCACGGCGGCATCGTCGAGGAACTGCCTTCTGACTCCCGCCCCGGCCTCAGCTATCTGATTGCACAACTCGTCCCAGACACCGATTTCCGGCAACAATTGCTCTCGCTCAGTAGCGAAAAGGACCGCATGGAGGCTTTGGCGAACTTCCTCCCCAACTACCTCGAACGCGAAAAGCTCACGCGCCACGTTCGCCGTGTAGCCCCTCTCAATGGTCACGCGCGGCACGCCGCCGATCTAAACGAAGCCTGATGCGCCACGACGACCCACAAACCCTGATCATCGACGCCGACGATACGCTCTGGGAAAATAACATTTACTTCGAGCAAGCCTGGGATGATTTCCTCGACTTCCTCAACCACTCCGCGCTTTCTCACCAGGAAACCCGCACCATCTTCGACGAAATCGAAATCGCCAACATCAAGGTCCACGGGTATGGCGCTCAGAACTTCGCCCGCAACATGGTCCAGTGCTATCAGCGTCTCGTCGAGCGCCTCATCGACCCCACCGACTTGAACTGCATCATGGGCTTCGCCGATCGCATCCTCCATCAGCCCATCGAAATGCTCGAAGGCGTGGAAGAAACACTCGCCTACCTGTTGGAGCGCAATCACGACCTCATCCTCTTCACCAAGGGCCACCCCGAGGAGCAACGCCTCAAGATAGACAGAAGCCCCGTCGGTCGCTACTTCCGCGAATTCGAAATCGTGCGCGAAAAAGACGCCCCCGCCTACCGGGAACTGGTCGATCGCTTCAAGCTCAACCCGGAAATCACCTGGATGATCGGCAACTCGCCGAAAAGCGACATCAACCCTGCATTAGAAGCCGGACTCAATGCCGTTTTCGTTCCACATGCCCGCACCTGGACATTGGAAAATACGGATCTCCGCCCCGTCAGGCCAGGAACCCTTCACATCGTCGAAAATTTCAGCGATTTGAGTAAATATTTCTAAAGGTCCAAGCCAGCTCGACGATACGAACATCATGGAAGTACAATCGATCGGCCTTGCGGGGCTGCAGAAAGCTCAGGAGAAACTGGCGGCTGTCGCCAAGCGACTCTCCACCGGCACAATCGGCGGGCAATCTTCCGGTGCCGACTCGTTGGATCTCAGCGCCGAAATGGTAGCCCTCCTCGAATCCAAACATTCGGCTCAAGCCAACCTCAAGCTCGTCGAGTCCGCCAACGAACTCGCTTCTCAAACCATCGATATCCTCGGCTAGAACTAAAAAGGGCACCCGGCAACTTTCGTCACCGGGCGCCTTTTCAAATCAAACTCGAAACAAACTACTTCAGCGGCTTCACCCGAATATTCGTGTACATGATTGTCGAACCCGGATCATGCGCCTGCAAAGCAAACGTCCCGACATCCAGCTTCCGGCCCGGGTTATCCTTCGGCCCAGCCCAATCCGCCGGCTGAGTCCAATCGGTCACCTTCTTGCCATCTACAAACACGGTCACCTGATTGCCCTTCACCACAATGTGCTCGGTAAACCAGACATCGTCCTTGAAAGGCTCTTTGTTGTCCTGCACGTTGTACAGCCCGCCAGTCTTCTTCCAATCCCCGTGCGAGTTATTCACCTGCACCTCAAAACCCTTGGCCGGCCAGGTGTTTTCCTGATAATCGGTGTGGAAGTAGATGCCCCCATTGGATTTTGCCCGCGTCATCACATCCACCTTCAACTCAAAGTTCTTGAAGCTCGCCGGCTTACCCTTAAATGGTCCGGTGTAGTACAGATGGCTACGCTTCCCGTTGGCAACAATCGAGCCATCCTTCACCTGAAACGAATCTTCGTTCTCTTTGGCCTTCGTCCAACCCGTCAGGTCCTTGCCATTGAAAATCGACGTAAACCCCTTCTCGGGCTTTGAATCTGGACCGGCAGCAAACAAGAGGCTACCGGCAACACTGAGCAATATCGCAAATCGCATGAATTCAAATTTATCAGGGTCTGGTCCCCAACGGGGGCTGCATCACAACAGTATCCAGCCATCTGCCAAACTTGAATCGTTCAATCACAGTACCGCGGGCTCTAGCGGAGCAACCCGCTCGACCGCGTAGCCCAATCCAGCAGCCAGCCAGGGAAAATGCCAAACCCGATCGTTACTGCCGCCGAAACAAACAACACCGCCTGTAGGCTCGACGCTGGAACCGCCAATTCTGGCGCATCATCGGCAACTGGCTCCATGTACATCGCCTTGATCACTCGCAAGTAATAGAAGGCCGCTACCGCGCTTGTCAACAGGCCGATGCCAGCCAACCAGTACATCTCGGAATCGATCGCCGACTGGAAGATATAAAACTTACCGAAGAAGCCGGCCGTCAATGGTAGGCCGATGAGTGAAGACATGAAGACGGTCATCAGCGCCGCCGTCAAAGGCTGCCGCTTGGCCAGACCGTTGAAGTCGCTCAGCTCGGTCTGTTCACGCATCGATACAACCGCAAAAGCACCCACGTTCATTGCGGAATATGCCGCCAGATAAAACAGCACCGCGCTCACGCCCAGCGTGGAATGCGCCGCAACCGCAACCAACACATAACCTGCATTCGCAATCGACGAATACCCAAGTATCCGCTTCACATCCGACTGCCACAACGCCGCCAGATTGCCAACAATCATCGTCAACAGCGCAACAGCCGTCAGCAACGGCAACCAACGATCCGACATCGGCTCAAACGCAGTAAAGAACACCCTCAACAAAGTCGCGAATGCCGCCGCCTTGGGCGCTGCGCTCAGGAACGCGCCCACCGGCGTAGCCGCACCCTGATACACGTCCGGAGCCCAGCTTTGAAACGGAAACGCAGACACCTTAAAGCACAGCCCGGCAAGGATCAAAGCCGCGGCAGCACTAGTCAACACCTTGTCCGGAGCGATATCCGAATTTCCCAGAATCGCCGCAATCTCGTTCAGATTCGTCGTACCGGTTAGACCGTAAGTCCAGGAAATTCCATAAAGCAAAAACCCGGTCGCAAAGCTTCCCAGCAAGAAATACTTCAAAGCAGACTCGTTCGCCCGCTTGTCGTCCCTCAAGTAACCAGCCAGCACGTACGATGAAATCGACGAAATCTCGATCCCGATGAACACCATCATCAATTCATTCGAAGCCGCCATCAGCGACTGCCCGATCAACGACAACAGCATCAACGAATAGAACTCGCCGCCCTCCGCCTTACGCTCCCTCAAGAATGGGCTCGCCGTCAGTACAGCCAGCGCCGCAATGGCTAACACCAGCAAACGGAAGAACGTCGTAAACGAATCCACCACGATCATGTTGCTGAACGCCAATCCCTGGTAAGACCCGGCGACCACGGTCGCAACAGCCGCCAGCGCCAAGCCTATGAGTGTGAACATCGGCATCCCGCGCCGCTCACCGTGTTCATCATGCCGCGACTCCCACAACATCACCAACACCGCAAACACCGCCAGAATCATCTCCGGCAGGAACCGCAACAACTCATCGCCAGTCGGAATCATGTTAGTTCCCATGGATCGCCTCCGCTACCGGGGCAGCCACCCGAAATTCAACATTCATTTTGCTTTGCTGCAGGATCTTCTGATTCACCGCGCTCTGCACCGGGAGAAAGCTCCCACTGTTCACACCCATCCAGATCATCAGCAGGATAAGTGGCGCAATTGCCAATGCCTCCTGATTGCTCAGGTCCTTCGTGTCCTCAGCCGGATTTGGCCCAAGAAAGGTCCTCTGATACATCCACAACAGGTACACTGCCGAAAGGATCACACCCACCGCGGCCGCAGCCGCATAAGCAAATCCCGCAAACGCCGCACCCTGCAGGATCAAATACTCGCCCACAAAGTTATTCAGCGAAGGCAATCCGCTGCTCGCCAATGCTGCAACCAGAAAGGTAGTCGCCAGCCAGGGCGTGCGCGAAGCCAGCCCGCCAAAGGCAGAGATCTCGCAAGACCCCTTGCGCTCCTCCAGCACGCCAGCCAGCACAAACAACCCGCCGGTAGTGATTGCATGGCACACCATCTGATAAGCTGCGCCATCCAGACCATTGATGTGGAATGAAAAGATACCAAGGACAATGAACCCCAAATGGCTGAGCGAACTGAACGCCAGCAATCGCTTGATATTCGGCTGCACAATAGCAACCAGCGCGCCATAAAGAATCGCCAGAATCGCCAGCCCATTGATCCATCCCGCGCATTCCCGCGCCGCATTCGGAAACAGCGGCAGGCAGAATCGCAACAAGCCGTATGTCCCCAGCTTGCCCATCAAACCCGCCATCACAATCCCAAGCGGCGATGGCGCGGTTGTATAAGCATCCGCCTGCCAGGCATGAAACGGAAACAGCGGTGTCTTCACGGCAAACGCGAGGAAGAACGCCAGGAACAAAGGCATCTGTTCGGCCGGCGACAACCGGAACGACCCAGCCTGCACCTGCAAGAGGATGTTCTGGTAATCAAACGTGCCCGCCTTCAGAAAAAGATACGTAATCGCCGCCAGCATCAATACGGAGCCAGCGAAGGTGTAAACAAAAAACTTGATCGTAGCCGCATTCGATGTCGTCTTGCCGGAATCCTTCCCGTACTGCCCCATCAGGAACAGCGTCGGCACCAGCGTCAGCTCAAAGAACACAAAAAACAGGAACAGATCCTGCGAGGAGAACACTCCCACAATTCCAACCTCAAGCAACAGCAGCCAGGCAAGAAACTGGGGATCCCGTTTCGAAGCAGTCAAAATCGCAATCAGGCTCAACAAGGTCGTAGCCGCGATCAACCACAATGACAAACCATCGGCGCCAATCGAGAAATGAATTGGCGGATAAGGTATCCAGTTCACCGCCAAGGCTTGAGAAACACGAGTCGGATTCTGCATCACTTCTGGAACCATTGCAAGAGATGCCAGGAACGCAATCCCAGCCGAAGCCAGCGCTGCCGTATAGGCAGTCTGCCGGGCCTTACGCAATAAGGTCATGCAAGCCAGAAAGCCGACCAGCGGCAAGAACAAGGCAACCAGGAGATACATTTAGCGGGCACCTCCACTCGAAGCCATCACACCCAGGAAAATGATCGCCCCAAGCAGCGCATACACTGCATAGCTCCTGATATTTCCACCTTGCATCAACCGGAACAATCCGCCCATCCAGCGCGCGACGCCAACTGTGCCGCTCACTCCACCTTGCACAACAATCTGCTCCACGCCGTTCAGCAGTACCGTCCGCGAGCCATGCTCCAGCGGATGCACGATCGCCGCATCGTACGCCTCATCGACATAAAACTTCCCGGCAATCGCCCGGTAAACTCCACCCAGGCTCTTGGCATAACCATCCGCCGAACCAGGATTCAAAACATAAACGTAGTAAGCCGCGAATATCCCCGCAAACGCGAAGCCCAACGAGATGCCAATCAAGGTCATGTCGTGTGGATGTTCGTGGACCGGATAGAGCGGAGCGAGCCAGTCCATCACCGGCAAATACCCGCCAGCAACGCTCAATAGCGCCAGAATCACCAGCGGCATGTACATGATGGCAGGCGATTCATGTGGATTCGCCTTGCCGCGATACTCGCCGAAGAAGCAAAGAAAGATCGCCCGGAATACATAAAACGCAGTCAAACCGGCTGTCACCACACCCACCCAATACATCCACGGCGCATGTGCATGAGCAGCCAGCAAAATCGCATCTTTCGAATGGAACCCGGCAAACGGCCAAACTCCCGCAATCGCAACCGCACCGGTCAGCAACGTCCAGTATGTAATCGGAATCTTGGACTTCAACCCACCCATATTCGACAAGTCCTGCTCGCCATGCAAAGCATGAATCACCGAACCCGCGCCCAGGAACAAAAGCGCCTTAAAGAACGCATGAGTCACAACATGAAAAATACCAGCGGAAAACGCGCCCACGCCCAAACCCACAAACATGTATCCAAGCTGCGACACCGTCGAATAGGCAAATACCTTCTTGATATCGTTCTGCGCAGTTCCGATCAGCGCAGCCACAACAGCCGTCACCAGCCCAATCACAGCCACAACTTCCATCGCAATCGGAGCCTTCAGGAAAATCTCGCTCGACCGGGCCACCACATAAACACCAGCAGTTACCATCGTCGCCGCGTGGATCAAAGCCGACACCGGCGTCGGGCCGGCCATCGCGTCCGGCAACCAGACATACAACGGAACCTGAGCCGACTTACCGCAAGCACCCACCAGCAACAACAGCGCAATTGTCGTCAACACGCCGACCGAACTCTCCACCGGCAACTTCTTGGCCGCTTCAAACACCGTCGTCATATCGAGTGACCCGAATGAAACCACCAGTAGCAACATCGCGAGCGAAAATCCAAAATCGCCAATGCGGTTCACGATAAAAGCCTTCTTGGCTGCATCGCCCGCATACTTCTCCAGGAAGTAAAACCCGATCAACAGATACGAACAAAGCCCCACGCCTTCCCAGCCCACAAACAGCAGCAGAAAGTTCTGCGCCAGCACCAGGATCAACATGAAGAACATGAACAGATTCAAATAGCTGAAGAATCGCCAGAATCCTTCTTCATGATCCATGTAGCCAACAGCGTAAACGTGAATCAGCGTGCCCACACCAGTCACAACCAGCAACATGATCGAAGAAAGCCGGTCCACCGAAAGATCGAAGCCCACCTTCAAATCTCCAGAGGTGATCCAGTTAAAGTAGCGCTCGATGTGAGGCGCATCCAGTTGGCCAAGTTCGCTCAGCGAACGCACAACCCAGAGAAAGGACAGCGCCACGGACCCGATCGCGATCGAGCCAATCAAACCCTTCGAGAATCGGCGGCCAATCGTGCCATTAATTAGAGCCCCAAGCAGGGGGAAGAAAAGGATGAGCCAGAGATGTAGGTCAGGTTGGTTCGGCATTAGTTTTTCAGCGAGCTGACCTCGTCGATGGATAAGGTCCGGCGGTTCTTGAACACCGTCAGGATGATGGCCAGTCCGACTGCAGCTTCAGCCGCAGCTACCACCATTACAAAGAATGTAAAAATCTGTCCGTCCACTTGGCGTAGTTGATGCGAGAAGGCAACAAAGCTCAAATTCACCGCATTCAGCATCAGCTCAATCGACATGAACACCGTAATGATATTCCGGCGAAAGAGGAAACCCGCCACGCCGAGCGTAAATAGAATCGCGCTCAGAATCAGATACCATGACATCGGCACCGCATTCAGTTGAGGCATTAGTCGATCTCCTTGCGAGCCAACACAATCGCACCCAAAATCGCTATCAACACAAGCACGCTTGTCACTTCAAAGGGCAGCAGATATTGATTGAAAAGGCTCCGGCCAATCTCCTTGGCCCCCGTATTAAATGATCCAAAGGTGACCGTGCCCATCGACGGCGCCATGCGCTGCATCAGATAGGCAACCAATCCCAGGAACACCGTCAAAAGCGGAATCCCCAGCAGCCGCGAAGGCCACGACCTGCCCGCAGGATTCTCCTCGCGCGCATTGAGCAGCATGATCACGAACACAAACAACACCATGATCGCGCCCGCATAAACAATCAACTGAACCGCTGCGATAAACTCAGCCCCCAGCAGTAAATACAACACTGCCAGCGACCCCATCACGCCGACCAATGATAGAGCGCTTCCGATTGGCTGCTTCTGAACCACCAGCGAAACGGCGCAAACTACGGCAAGCGTCGCAAATATGAGAAAGAGAATCAGGTCCATGGCTTAGCTCTTCGGCCCCTGCAACGCAACCGCAAATGCGGTAATCAGCAAATTCACAATCGCTAATGGGAATAGGAACTTCCACGTGAAGTTCATCAGTTGGTCATACCGGAATCGCGGAAGCGTACCCCGAACCCAGATGAAGGTGAACATCAGAAAACCAGCCTTCGAAACGAACCAGAAAATTGGAATCAGAATCGGCTTCAACACTGGCGCCAAAAACACCATCGCGATCAATGCAAAAATTACACCGGCCGCCGGCATCGTGTACTTGTCCCACGGACGGCCCTGGGTCGGCTGCACCACACCGTGATACAGCAACATAGCCGCACCAGCCAGCAACAATAATACCGGCACAAAGTCGCTGCCATAGGCGGCCGGAAACACCGGGTGCCAGCCACCAAGAAATATCACCGTCGCCAACGAGCAAAACGTCACCATATTGGCGTATTCCGCCATGAAGTAAGAAGCAAAACCCATCGAGCTGTACTCGGTATGGAAGCCCGCCACCAGTTCGTTCTCAGCTTCCGGCAAGTCAAACGGAACACGATTGGTTTCCGCGAATCCCGAGATCAGAAAGATCAGAAAACTGAACACCTGTGGGAACGGCATCTGAAAGATCGTCCACTTCGGAATGATCCCCAAATAGTAGCCAGCCTGCTCATTCACAATCGTCCGCAGCGAAAGATCGTTCAGAATCAGCAACGGCGAAGCCAGCGCAATCGCCATCGGCAATTCATAGCTAATCATTTGCGCTGAACTCCGCAATCCGCCCAATAGCGAATACTTGTTATTCGAAGCCCAGCCGCCGAGTGCAATCCCATAAACGCCGGCGCTCGAAATCGCGAGGATAAACAGCACGCCCACACTCAGATCGGCCAGACCCATATCGGTTCGCACGCCCAAAATTTCCACCGAGGGCCCAAACGGAATCACGCAAATCGAAATGAGTGCAAAGAACACGGCCAGAAACGGTGCGAGCAGATAGAAAAACGTGTTGACGTGCGAAGGGATAAAACCCTCCTTCATCGCCAGCTTGATAACGTCCGCCAGCGGCTGAAGCAACCCATGCGGACCCACCCGATAGGGTCCGACCCTGCTTTGGATATGCGCCAGAACTTTGCGCTCAATCCATTGCAGGTAAGCGAGCGTAGTCATGAACGCCGCCGTCACTATGCCCATCTTGATGAGGCTGATCAGAAAGAAGTTCATCGTTTGTACAGTGCGCCCGGGAACTCAGGAACGCTGGTCAGAAGTTTCGAATACCGTCCAAGTTCGCCGGAAGTGAAAAGGGTATCGCCGGCAGAGCGTATTTCATCCACTCGGACATCAACCGCTACCTTGCCGTTCACTGGGTTCGTCGCCGCCGCTCCACCAGTGATCAGGATTGGCAAAGGAACATTATAGCCACGCACCGATTTGTGGATCTCTTTGAACACAACATCGTGCGTCCAGACCCCAATCTCGGCGGCAAGACCCATCTCCTTGGCGATCAGGCCAAAAATCTCCAGGTCCGTCTTCGCTCCCATCGTGCGTACCGCCGCCTTCAGCCGTTGCACTTGCCCAGTCACGTTCGTTGCCGTGCCGTTCTTCTCGTACGCCGAAGCCGAAGGGAACACTACATCCGCCCTTTGCGCCGTCTCATCGAGAAACATCGTCTGCGTAACAACAAATGCCTTTGTCGAAGCCAGCGCCGTATGACGCAGCGGATTCTCACCCGCTACCCACAACACATCCAGGCCATCGTGATTCAACATCTGCCCAAGCGACAAACCGGGATGAGGATCAACCGCGTATCCGGCCAACAAGTCAGGCATCGCGCCCATATCCATTGCGCCACGAGAATTCGAGTAATCAACCAGGCAAACGTACTTCACCGGGATGCCAAGCTCCGACGCCCAAGCCACCAGATCGCGCACCTTCTGGCCCTTGATCGAATCACCGAACAGGATCACCACTTCCTTCTCGCCCTTGAGCTGCTCGCTCAATCCTGCCAGAGCTTCCAGTTCCTGACCCACCGGCGAAATCACAGAAGTCTTCGAATAATTCGCCTCGCGCACAGGTCCCGGCGTAACGGTGTAAATACTCGCGTTGTGATGCCGCACATCGGCCCTCAACTGGAACGCCAACAGCGGATGCTGCTGCGAAAGGTCAGAACCAATCACCAGCGCTGCCTTGGTCTGATAAAGATCATCGGTCGTCGCCAGGCTCTCAAGGTTCCCGGACACCGCATCGAGCAGGGTAACGAAATCACCCGACCGAATGTGATCGATATTCGAGCTTTTCAAGCCCGCCCGCGTAAACTTCTGCAGGTAGAACAACTCTTCATTCGTAAGGTGCGTCCCGGCAACAACGCCAAAAGTCCCGCCAGAGGCGGAGACGCTCTTGAACTTCTCTGCGACAAAGCCAAGCGCCTTCGACCACGACACCGCTTCCAGCTTGCCATTGATGCGAATCATCGGAGCAGTCACCCGCTCTTCATGCTGCGCAAAGTCGAACCCGTAACGGCCCTTAATACACAGGAATTCGCCATTGATGCCAGACCGGTCCCGATTGTTGCCGCGCACGATCTCGTCGTTGCGCACACCCAGAGTGGTCTTGCAGCCATTCGAACAGTGAGTACAAATCGTGCCCACATGCTGCATTTCCCAAGGCCGGGTCTTGTAACGGTATGTATTCGAAGTCAACGCGCCAACCGGGCAGATATCGATGCATGCGCCGCATTCATCGCATTCGAGATGATCGACCATGTTCGGCACAATTTCGCTATACACGCCGCGATTACCCACACCAAGCGCACCAACGCCCATACCTTCGTTGCAGGCCCGCACGCAGCGGTAGCAAAGGATGCAGCGCGCCGGGTCATAAAACACCACCGGCGACCACTGCCGCTCCGGTTCGTGATGCTTAACCTCGGTAAAGCGCGATTCACCAGCGCCATAGCGGAACACCATGTCCTGCAATTCGCACTCGCCACCCTTGTCACACACCGGACAATCCAGCGGATGATTCGTCAGCAAGAACTCAAGTGTTCCCTTACGGGCCTTGTGTATCTGCTCGGTTTCACTGCGAACAATCATCCCTTCCGACACCGGAAGAGTGCAGGCGGTCTGCAGCTTGGGCATTTTCTCGACTTCCACCAGGCACATACGGCAGGCGGCTTGCAAAGAGTAACCTTCGTAATAGCAGAAGGCTGGAATTTCAATACCCGCGCGCTTGCAGGCGTCAATCAGCAACGTACCCGGAGGGGCCGAGAGCTGACGGCCATCAACGCTGAAGTTGACGACAGTAGGAGGAGCTGCGGTAGGAGTGGACATAGTATTGCTATCCGATCGCGATCAACTGGTCTGGCGAGGTGACAGGCATCACGTTCTCGCGCAGCCGCGCTTCAAATTCATCCCGGAACTTTTCAACAAACCCGATGGTCGGCATCGCCGCCGCATCGCCCAGCGGGCAGAAAGTCCGGCCCAACATGTTCTTTGCCAGTTCGTAAATCAAGTCAATATCCGCACGGCGTCCGGTGCCCTCATCCATGCGCGTCAAAATCTTGCGCAACCACGTCGTACCCTCGCGGCACGGAATGCACCAGCCGCAGGATTCGTGCGCGTAAAAACGCATAGTTCGCAGCGCCACTTTGACAATGTCCGTATCCTCGTCCATCACCATCATGCCGCCCGAACCTGCCATCGTTTTCATCCGCGCGTAGTTGTCATAATCCATCGGGAAGTCGCATTCATCGGCCCTCAACACGGGCGAAGAAGATCCCCCCGGGATCACAGCCTTCAACTTCTTGCCGCCCCGGATTCCCCCGCAGACGTCATAAATCATCTTCTGCATCGAGAAGCCAAGTGGCACTTCATACACGCCCGGCTTGTTCACATGCCCTGACACGCAAAGCATGCGCGTTCCGCCATTCTTCGGCGTGCCCAGATCGGCATAAGCCTGCCCACCCATGCGCAGCACAGCCGGCACAGCGCAGAATGTCTCAACGTTGTTCAACACGGTAGGCGAAGCATACAGACCGCTGACTGCCGGAAACGGCGGCCGAATCCTCGGAACCCCGCGCTTGCCCTCAAGTGACTCCAGCAGCGCCGATTCTTCCCCACACTCATAGGCGCCGGCGCCAGTGTGTGTATAGAGATCGAAATCGATTCCCGTACCCCTGATGTTCTTGCCCAGATACCCGTGCGCGTAAGCTTCCTCAAGCGCCTTGTCCATGATGTCAATCAGATACCGGTACTCGCCACGAATATAGATGTAGCCAAGCTTGCAGCCGATCGTGCGCGCCGCAATCATGCAGCCCTCGATCAACTGGTGCGGATCGTTCTGGATCAGCAACCGGTCTTTACAGGTGCCAGGTTCACTCTCATCGGCGTTGACAACAACATACTTCGGCTTCGGATTGTCGCGAGGAATGAAGCTCCATTTCAGACCCGTCGGAAACCCCGCCCCACCGCGTCCGCGAAGGCTCGAAACCTTCAGCTCTTCGATGATCTGTTCGGGAGTCATCTCCGCGGCCTTCATGAACCCCACGTAGCCTTCATGCGCAAGATATGTGTCGATCGATGCCGAATTCGGTATGCCGAATCGCTGCGAGATCACTCTGACTTCATCGGGATGTGGTTCGTTGAACATGGGTGTACTTCTCCTTGTACCTACTGAACCTTCTTCTGGATGCTGTCGAGCAGTTGATCCAGTTTTTCGAACGTCATGTGGTGGTGATATTCAAAGCCATCCACGACGCAAGGTGCCCACGAACAGGCCCCCGCGCATTCCACTTCTTCGAGAGAAATCAATCCGTCGGCTGTCACTTGCTTATGGCCGATGCCCAGCCGCTTGACCGCGTGTTGCCACAACTCTTCGCCCCCCATCAGTAGGCAGGCAATGTTCGTGCAAACCTGCACATGGTGCTTGCCCATCTTCTGCTTGTTCAGCATCGAATAGTAGCCCACGACTTCTTCCACCTGCAGTGGTGTCACTTCGCAACGTTTGGCAACCTCGGCGATTATTTCCTGAGTCACCTGCCCAGCTTCGTCCTGTGCGTACATCAGCATCGGGATCACGGCCGAACGCTTGCGGCCCTCCGGATAGCGGCCCCAGATGGTCTGTAGCTTTTGTTCGGTCTCAGCGGTAAAAGTCATGGCTAGCGGTCCGTGTCCCCCAATACGAAATCCATCGATCCCATGGAGGCAATCGTGTCTGCAATCAGTCCGCCTTCGCACATCATGCCTAACCCCTGTATGTTTCCAAAACTCGGCGTGCGCATATGCACCCGGAAAGGCTTGCTGGTCCCATCGGAAACGACGTAGTAGCCAAGCTCCCCGCGCGGAGATTCAATCACCTGATACACTTCGCCGGCCGGGACGCGAACCCCCTCTGTCACGATCTTGAAGTGATAGATGAGCGCTTCCATTTGGGTCTTCATCTTCTCGCGCTGCGGCAGCACAACCTTCGGAGCGTCTGCCTGGTAGGGGCCTTCCGGCATTCCTTCCAGCGCTTGCGCCATAATGCGAACCGACTGGCGCATCTCTTCCATGCGAACCCGGTAACGTGCGTAGACATCGTTCTCGGTACGCGTCGGCACGTCGAACTCAAAATTCTGATAACCCGAATAGGGCTCATCCTTGCGCGCATCCCACGGGATACCCGCCGCCCGGATCATCGGCCCGGTAATGCCCATCGCCAGCATCGTCTCCACCGGCACCACGCCCACGCCAATCGTGCGGTTCTTCCAGATCGGATTGTTGTCGAGCAGCGACTCATATTCATCGATCTTCGACGGGATCATTTCGATGAACTTCTTCACTGCATCTAGCCCACCGCGCGGATGATCGAGCGCCAACCCGCCAATCCGGAAGTAGCTCGTCATCAGGCGCTGCCCGCTGAACATCTCGAAAATCTTCAGCAGTTCTTCGCGGTCGCGCGTCGCATAAAAGAACATCGACATCGCTCCAAGATCGAGCGCATGCGTTCCCAGCCACACCAGATGCGAGTTGATACGCGTTAACTCGGTTAACATCACCCGAGTCCATACCGCCCTCGGCGGAGGCTCGATACCCAGCAGCTTTTCTACTGCCAGGCAGTAGCAAAGGTTGTTTGACAGGTTCGCCAGATAGTCCACGCGATCCGTCAACGGAATCACCTGGCTATACGTCAGCACTTCGCACTGCTTCTCAATGCCGGTGTGAAGATACCCAATCTCGGGCTCGGCCTTAATGACCGTCTCGCCGTCCAACTCAAGCAACACTCGCAACACGCCGTGCGTGGAAGGGTGCTGCGGCCCCATGTTCAGGGTCATTTTCCGGGTGGATTCGATCGCTGTTTCCATCTAGGAATTCCCCCCGCTGTAATCGTATTTGTGGCCGTGTATCGGGAAGTCTTTGCGCAATGGATGCCCTTCCCAACCTTCCGGCATCATGATCCGTCGCAAATCGGGATGGTGAGTGAACGTCACTCCGAATAAATCGAAAACTTCGCGTTCGTACCAGTTCGCCCCCGCCCAAACGCTGGTCACCGAATCGATCGTCGGATTCTCGCCCGGCAGCCTCACCTTGATTCGAAGTCGCGACGCTTCCTTTACCGAATGAAGCAGATAGACAATCTCAAAACGAGGCTCCTGCGGATACCAGTCCAGAGCGGTCACACTCGAAAGCCGGTTGAAAGTGTGCTCAGCTCTCAGGAACTCGCAAACCTCGACAATGTTCGCTGCCGACACGTACAAAATGGTCTGATCAAACTGGCTCGTGCCCGATTCGATTGCAGCCCCAAAGCGCTCAACCAGCGCAACTACCAATGGGTCTTCCTGTATTTGCTCAGAGATCATACGCCGCTAGCTGTCCTTCGCCTTTCGCACGGGCGTTACGGTCCAATCGAGCGCGCCCTTTTTCCAGATGAAATAAAACCCGCTCAGCACTAAAACCATGAACAAAACCATCTCGACGAACCCAAACATCCCCAGCTCGCGGTAAACCACGGCCCAAGGGTAGAGAAATACGGCTTCAATATCGAAAAGAATGAACAGCATCGCCACAAGGTAAAACTTGACCGAAAAGCGCTCTCTCGCATTGCCGACCGGCTTCATGCCCGATTCGTACGGCGAATCCTTGGCAGAATTCCGGTTCCGCTTGCCGAAGAAGACTCCGGCGAAGATCATTCCTCCGGCTACTACGGCCGCGAAGACGATCTGAACGAGTACCGGGAAGTACAGTTCGCTGTATGTAGTTGGCATGAATTGAGAGAACGGCGGAAGCGAGCCGTCTCTTAACTATACTGTTCGTTTCGGAGGGCGGTCAAACGTACTTCAGGAAAGAAGGTTTCAAAGAAGTTGGTATTTGTTGAAATAAATGGCGACCCGAAAGAGATCCCGCCCTCTCTCAACGTCCGAACTTTGCTCGAACATCTCGGCATAGACACCCAACGGGTTGCCGTTGAATTGAACCGCAACATCGTCCGCAAGGCCGATTGGGAAAATGTAATCATCGAAGCCGATTCCAAGCTCGAAATCGTCATGTTTGTCGGTGGAGGCGCCCATTGAAACTGCTCTTCTTCTGCGCACTTTGCGCCTTCGGCCAAACCCGTCAGCTCGCCATCACCATCGACGACGCCCCTCGTGGCGGCGACCGGCCCGGCGCAACTGACACGCTCCAAATGACTCAGAAGCTCACCGCCGCATTAAAAGGGATTCCGGTAACAGTCTTCGTCAATCCGGGCCAGGCCCGCCGCTTCGGCGATCAAGGCCTCGACGAATTGCTGAGCCTCTGGGTCAAGCAAGGCGCCGAGCTCGGAAACCACACGTTCTCACACCCCGACCTGAACAAACTCCCGTTGGCGGAATATCAGGCCGACATCCTCAAGGCCGAACCCGCGATCCGCAAGGCCCGCGGAGGTTCCCAATCACGCTACTTCCGCCATCCTTTCCTCCACACCGGCCCCACGCAAGAGGTCAAACAAGGCCTCGCTGACTTCCTCAAAGAGCACAACTACCTTGCTGCCCCAGTGACCATCGACACCTCAGATTGGCTTTACGCCAGTTCAAAGAAGAGTGCTGAAAAGGAGTATCTCCAGTACATGAACGGGATTACGGCCTTCTTCGAAGCCAGGGCCAAGGAAGTATTGGGCCGGGACATTCCGCAAATTTTGTTGATCCACGCCAACCAACTCAATGCCGATACGATGCCGGAACTGCTAACCATGTTTCGGGCAAGAGGGTATACCTTTGTTTCACTCGATGAAGCCCTCAAAGACCCGGCGTACCTGCTCACTGACGGTTATACAGGTCGAAACGGCATCTCCTGGCTCCACCGCTGGGCTATCGCCAAAGGCCTCAAACCGGTCTATGAGCCAGAAGTGATACTCCCTTAAGTGATTGAAGCCTAAGCGCTTTTTCTCCTTAAAGAATCTCTTCGCAGTTGGCGATTGAAGATCAGATGGAAGTCCTATGGTTGACCGATGTGGCGGATCTGATCAGTGACCAAGGCACGGAGTGCCTGGTTGCCGTGGTTCGGAACTACGATGTAGCCTCCGAACTTTTAGATCTCGCCGAAGAATCCGCACCTGCCGTTCCAATCATCCTGCTGCTGGAAGAATACGCCCCGAGCATTGCCGGTAGGCTCCGTCGTGCCGGTGCTTATGATGTCCTCGAGGCAACCATTGACCGCGCGGAACTCGACGCCATCATCGGCCAGGCCCGCCAACACTTCCGCGCATCAATTCCCCGGCAGGACCCGCGTCCATGGCGCCGCACATTGGTCGGCCAATGTCAGGCAATCGAAAGTCTCGCCGATGCAATCTCGCTGATCGCCGAGCGTCGCTCCACAATACTGATCACCGGCGAAACCGGCACTGGCAAAGAAGTGGTCGCCCGCGCAATCCACGAGGCAAGCGGTCGCAAAGGTCCGCTGGTCTCCCTCAACTGCACCGCCCTGCCTGAAACCCTGCTTGAAGCTGAGCTTTTCGGTCACACCAAAGGCGCTTTCACGGGCGCGCAGAATGCAAGGGCCGGCCGTTTCGAGGCCGCAAACAAAGGCAGCATCTTCCTCGACGAAATCGGCGACATGCCCCTCGACTTGCAAGCCAAACTGCTTCGCGTCTTGCAGGAGCGCGAGATCCAACGCCTCGGCTCCAGCGAAACCATCCCGGTCGATGTCCGCGTGATCGCAGCCACCAATGCCGACTTACTCAGCAAGGTTGAAGACGGCCGCTTTCGCGAGGACCTCTACTTTCGTCTGAACGTCGTCCCCATCCACCTTCCCCCGCTGAGGGAGCGTCTGGGCGACCTTCCGCTTCTCGCTACCCACTTCGTCAAAAAACTCTGCGCCATCGAAGGATTGGCCGATAAGCACCTGACGAGATCCGCCATGCAGAGGCTGGAACAACACCATTGGCCGGGCAATATACGCGAGCTCGAGAACACAATCGAGCGCGCCATTGCCCTGTGCGGACGCAGGGACGAACTGCTTCCCAGCGACTTCATGTTGCCCATCCAGATGCGCAGGCCTGCGACCTCGCTCTCCGACCTTGCATCGCTGGTGCTACCAGACTCCGGACTCGATTTCGAAACCATCATTGCGGGCATTGAGCGCAACATGATCGAACAGGCCTTGCGGCGAACGAACGGCAACAAAAGCGCCGCAGCGGAACTATTGCGGCTCAAGCGCACCACACTCGGAGCGAAGATGCGAACACTTGGAACGATGGACAACGTCCGCGCGATTAGCGCGTGAGTGGATCCTCTTCCCAGGGAGGAGTGGCCGCAATCAGTCGCGCCAGCTCCGGCTCGACCTTCTCCAGTTCAAGCTTCATGCGCCAGGCGATATCGCGATAGCTGAAGTGGCCTTTCACCCCGCTGCGTAGCTTCGAGATGTACTCGATCTCGGCGAAATCCATCTTGAACAGGAAGCGGCTATGTGCGCCAAAGGGCAGCAGGTATTGCGCTGCGGGCTGCGGCAACCCATCGTAGGTCGACTTCAACTCCCTCATAGCTGCAACATAGCGATCGCGAATCGGCCCTGCTGTGATTTGCGATGGAGCGCCGTAACCAAGCTCAAACGTGTAGTCTTGCCGCAACTGTATGCAGCGGCGATGACGGTGCAGGTCGCGATACGCACCAATGTCCATCACAATGTCGAAGATGTATTGTCCACCGCGGAAGCCCTTCAGTAGCTCGTCGTAGCGGGAACGGGACTTCAGGGCCACGTCGATCACCTCATCGCGCACCGCCGGGCTGGCCGTCGCAGCCCATTCGTAGAGGTCACGATAGGGTCGCGTGGTGACCGGGTAAAGAAGCGAAGCGACAATATCGACAATCGCCGACGAAGGCCGGATCAGCTCGACAGTCGGGTCAGTCTGAGCAGTCATTTTGAACGCAGGCAGGTTCTGGCTCGCCCATTGCCGCAGGTCGCCGTTCGCCTGCGCCACGTGCTTGTCCGCATCGACATACTTGGCAAGGGTCGGAGCAACCGGCTCGCCGACACTCTCGTGCCAGAGGCAGGCCGGTGCTTCAGCTACTGCTTGCGCGGCTTCGCCCGCAACATCCCGAATCTCGGCGAATTCGCTGGCCTTCAGCCTCCGAATCTGCTTTTCCAGCGTCCGAATGCTTGTGACTTGGCCTACATTGGTAGGAATCCCGAAGAACAAAACATAGCGCGCCACATCGAAGGCTCGGGCCTTCAGATTCCGCTCATAGGCATCCGGCTTCATGTCGTCCGGGCGGGGCAAACTGGCGGTCAATTCGGCAAACTTGAGGGCATGCAGGTCAGCATAAGCATCGAGCAACCGTTGCCCCGCTGCCTGGAAGGCGGTGGCCTGATCCGCGGTGAACTCCGGCGGCGTGACGAAGCCCAGCTTTGAGAAATCCTGGTAGCGTGTGCTCTTGGCCTGGCCGTCCCAAAGCTGCTCGTCCTCGACTTCAGTGGCAGCAAGCTCGGAAATGCCCTCCCAGCAGATTCCGACGTGGCCGAGATCGGCGATCGAAGCGTGGCCGTACTGGAAGTAAAAACTCTCCAGAAACTTCATCGAGTTGTGGGTCCGCACCCACTCCAGACTTTCCAGAATCGAATCGGTGCTGCGGCTGTACCGGGCCAGAGCGTAGGCGCTCTTTTCGGCCGGCATCGGGGACATGGCTATCACACGTGACATCGGGTTAACTTTGTAGTGTCCCATGACTATCAAGATCAAGCGCATCCACCCAGACGCCAAACTACCTGTTTACGCCCACGGCCCCGAAGAAGACGCGGGGATGGACTTGCGAAGCATCGAGGAAGCCACGATCCATCACGGCGAGACCAAAGCAGTCGCAACTGGCCTTTCGATTGAACTTCCTCCAGGGTTTGAAGCCCAAATCCGCCCGCGCTCCGGCCTCGCTTTCAAGCACTCGATCACAATTCCGAATTCTCCCGGCACCATTGATCCCGCCTACCGGGGAGAAATCAAGGTGATCCTGCACAACCTCGGCCAGGCGCCCTTCGTAATTCAGCCCGGTGACCGGATCGCCCAGATGATCATCGCGCGCTACGAGGCGATCGAATGGGCAGAGGCTGACCTAAACGAAACCGCTCGAGGCGAAGGTGGCTTCGGCTCGAGCGGAGTCAAATAACGATCGGCCAACTAGCGCAGCATATTGTCCAGGGCGTCGGCTGGCACGTCCCCCGCTTTCATCAACATGTTGCCGCGGTCGTATCCATCCGTAGTCAATTTCACCAGAGTAGTCGTAACTCCCGGACCCACTGGGTAACGGCCCACCAGCTTCAGCACCCACTTGCCTTCGGCTGGCCATTTCTTGGGAATCGAGTAAAGCCCCGGCGTGGATTGGGCGACAGGTTCAAGCACGATGGTCTGTCGCTTGCCGGCGACAAGGCCTTCGGCTGTGGCCGTCAAGACGGCTTTATGAGGTTCATTACAGCCTGTGAAGCGGGCCAATACCAGGCCGTCTTTTGAGCCGAGTTCCAGGTGGAAGCCGCCGCCAAACAGGGGCAGGGCAAGTGCAATCGCAAGTAAGTGTTTCATTGTCTTCTCCTGACTTGGATCAGGACGACAATGGGCGGCGGAGTGTTAACTTACTTCAGTTCACCAGCAAGTTTGCTGGCGAGAGGGCTTTGCTGGCCGGCGTACTTGTTGCCGGGTTTCTTGCGGTAAGGCATCGAAGAAGGCGTCGAAAGCGGCTCAAAAGTCATCGAGCAAATTCGCATTCCAGGATAGAGCGCGACAGGCATAATGCCAAGGTTCGACAGCTCAAGCGTGGCCCGTCCGGTCCAGCCCGGATCAAACAATCCAGCTGTGCCATGGACGATGATTCCGATGCGCCCAAGGCTCGAACGGCCCTCAAGCCGGCCCAGAATGTCATCGGCCAGCTCGATATGTTCGAATGTGATCGCAAGGGCAAATTCGCGCGGTTGAAGGATGAACGCCTCGCCGTCCGGGACGACAATCGGGCGCATCAGTTTCTCAATTTCGACTTTGTTCCTAAGGTCGATGAATGCGTGCTTCGAGTGCTCAAAGATGCTGAATTCATTGCCCAGACGGAAATCGACACTGCAACTTCCAATGTGTTCTTCCGGCATCGCCGGCTGCACAACAATACGGCCATCGGCCAGAGACTTACGGATATCGACGTCAGAAAGAACCATTGCTTTTGAGATTGTAACGGAAAGCCCGGCGCATAGCCGCGCCGGGCTTCGTGAAAGATAAGACTATTTGGTGGACGAGAAGGGATTCGAACCCTCGACCCCCGCATTGCGAACGCGGTGCTCTCCCAACTGAGCTACTCGCCCAAACCTCTACCAGTTTAACCCTTCTGGGGGTCCAAAATCATCTCGATCTCCAGTCTGTTGCCAGCCTCGACCGCCGGCTCCACCGGCCGCTGCCGGGGCGGCTGGACGATTCAGGGTCTTGATGTGGTCAATGTAGGTTGCGCTGGAGGGCGCGGCGATCAACATCGGCACGTTGAGAGACCTCGTTCGAGTTCTTAGTTATTCCTTAACTTCGTAGCGGAACTTTTGACTGGCGCTGTTCGCGCCCTTCTTTGCTTTTACCTCGATGTGCCAGGCGCCGGCCATAATGAATTTCTGCTTGGCTTCATACACGCCGGGTTTGACCTGCTTGGCAGCCTCTTTGAACTCGCCATGATCCATCTCGACCATGGTGAGAATCGTCTCCACCTCAGCGCCAGCAACGGGCTTCCCGTCGGGGGTAGTGATCTTGATCGTCAGAGGAGTATCGTAGTTCGCCTTGACCTGCTTGGGCAATTCATACTGGATTTTCCAATTTGTCTTGTCCTGGGCGAACAGGCCAAGCGAGCCAACAACGAGTGAGAGCAATATCTTCCGCATGCGTTCGATTCTACAACTTCTGTATGCGAATGCTGCCATTGGATGTGCTGACACGGATTGGGCCGCCGCCGGAGCCAATCTTGCCTTCGATGCGATTCTTCGAAATGACACCAGTGCTGGTCATCTCGAATTCATTGCTCAGGCTTGAGTTCGAAGTTGAAGCACGCAGGTCTGCGTTGATGCCGGCAGGCAGGCGCAGCGTAATGGATGAGTTGCTGGTGTCAATGTCCATCGGTTGGCCCTTGTAATCGGGCAAGCTAAGGTCGATCGACCCATTGGAGGAATCAGCCTTGAGCGGCGCTCCCCCTGGCATTTTCTCGATGCGGCCCTTGATGCTCGAATTCGAGGTAGAGCCATCGAAGGTTCCCTGGAGGCCATCAACCGTGATGGAACCATTGGAGGTGCGACCGGTAAAATCACCCACCACGGCGACCAGATCGATCCCTGAATTCGAGGTCTTGGCGTCCAATTTGCCTTCGAGGCCGCGGACCTTGATCGAGCCATTCGAACTTTGCAGCCGTGCGTTGCCGACGATGTTTTCGATACGAATCGAGCCGTTTGAGGAGACGATGCCGTCCAGCAGCATCTTTTTCGGAACGCGAACAATGTATTTGGCGCCGCAATTGCCCCGCCGGCCCTCCGGTCGAATCGTTCTGAGCCGAACCACGTTTCCCTGCTGCTCGCCTTCGACCTTGACCTGACGCAGCAGCTCTTCAGTACCGCCATATTTGATGCCGTTGACGTCGATCTCGTTCTTTTCCCAGGACATAATCTCGATGCTGCCATTGAAGTTCTCGATGGACAGGGTGCCACCGGGCTTCATTTCATAAGAGAGGTGAAAATCTTCCTTGAACCGGTCGGAGGAACCCCAGGAACTCATGTCATCGATGTCGCAGCCAGTTAGGAACAGAGCGGCGGGAGCAAGAGCGAACAGAATTCGGCGTGTCATGTCAGAGAACACTACGCACGGAGTGTCGGAAGGTTCCCAATTTCTTGCATGAATACTGCTATCCTTTGCAGCTATATGCGCTCAATTGCTGCTCTGCTGATGACGCTTTTGCCCCTTGCCGCGCAAATTCACCCACTGGATAGTCTGACAACCTCGGAGTACTGGGTTGTCTATGACGCGCTTCAGAAAGCGGGCCAGGCGGATGGCTCAACTCTGTTTGCCAGCGTACTCCTGCACCCTCCCTCGAAGCAGGCTGTGCTCGAAGGCCGTCCGGTGCCGAGACAAGCCGATGTCGTACTTCTCAAGGGAAACAAGACCTTTTCTGCGTTGGTGAACTTGTCGGACAAAGCGGTAGTGAGCCATGAAGAGCTGAAAGATCACCAGGCTCCGTTTGTCGCCAGTGAACTGTTTGGTGCAGACGAGCCGTTCAAAAAGGATCCAAGAGTGGTGGCCGCCCTCAAGAAGCGTGGACTGACAGACTTGCGGACAGTGCAGTGTCTGGCGCTGCCGGTCGCATATCGAAGCATTCCTGAACAGGCGACACAACGGATCGGGTTTGGCGCCTGTTCGTTGAATCGTGGTCACCATACCTGGGGACGGTCAATTGAAGGCCTGACGATGACGATGGATATGGTGACCAAGAAGGTTTTGACAGTCTCCGATACGGAGTTGGCGCCGGTGCCGGTGGCTGACAACAATTACGAGGAGATTCCGGAGACACCGCGGCCTCATACGACTCCGATCCTGACTTCTCAGCCGATGGGGCCGGGCTACACGATTGAGAAGGGCGAGATTTCCTGGCAGAACTGGAAATTCCGGTTCCGGCTGGACCAAAGGGTCGGGCCGGTTCTCAATCACGTGAAGATTCTCGATCAGGGAAAGGCGCGATCGGTTCTATACGAAGCGCATGTGAGCGAATTGTTTGTGCCGTATATGGATCGCTCGAACGGCTGGAACAATCGGGCGTTCATCGATGCGGGACAGTTTTTCGCAACGGGATCCTATTTGAAGCCGATGAAAGCGGGTCTGGATTGCCCGGCAAACGCAACCTGGTTCGATGCCTTGTCGGCGGGGGAGACGGGTGCGCCAAAGCTGCAGACAAATATGGCTTGTTTGTTTGAGCGCAATCCGGAAGGCCCGGCATGGCGGCATGGCGAAGGCGGCGAAGTGTACGGGCGTCCCACGCGGCAGTTGGTCCTGCGGTCCGCGGCTGTGATCGGAAATTACGACTACATCATGGATTGGCGATTTGACCCGGACGGGACAATCGAGGTGGCGGTTGGAGCGACCGGCGTGATCGAGACGAAGGCTTCGGCCCAAAAGGTCGCCGCCGATCATGCGGCAGGACACGGAGATGGCGAGACCGGTCAGTTTGTAGCCGAGCACACGATAGGCATCAACCACGACCATTATTTCTCTTACCGTCTCGATCTCGATGTCGACGGGGTAAATAACTCGTTCATGATGCACAAGATGGTTCCGGTAAAGGTCGATAACGATCCGATGCGCAAGTCAATCTGGGTGGCAAAGCCAGTGATGGCGAAGACGGAGAAAGAGGCAATTCTCGATATCCAACTGGATCGGCCATCGATGTGGATGTTCATGAATCCGGCGGTGAAGGGTCCTTTGAACTATCCGCGTTCCTACGAGGTGATGCCCGGGGCGACGGCAAAGTCCTTGATGTCGAACGATGATCCAACGCAACGGATAGGGGCGTTTTCCGAGCACCAGTTTTACGTGACCCCGTACATGGAGAAGGAGCGCTATGCTTCGGGGACTTATGTGACCAGTTCGGCGGCAAAGGATGGGCTGAACACCTGGGTCGAAGCGAATCGCCCGATTGCAAATACGGATATCGTGGGCTGGTATACGTTGGGTTTCCATCACATCACGCGGTCGGAGGATTGGCCGGTGATGCCGATCATGTGGCATCAATTTCAGATTCGGCCCTTCCATTTTTTTGACAAGAATCCGGTTTTGGATTTGCCTAAGAGCCTGACCCGGTAGCACCCGGCCGCCTATCCGGCGCGAAGTGTCGTTTCGCATCTGTTGCTGAAATCGGTTCAAAGAGCTCTCCGCTGCTGGGCGGGCTGGAGCGATTATTTTACCTCTAGTAGACATTCCTTCTCTTGCCTCAGCCGTGAAACCGCTCACCCATGAGCCATTCGAGCCAATTCGGCAATCTACGTCAACCAACGCGCGTCCCTTATCACCCTGCTCACCTCCTGAACAATGGCGGTCCGATTGCTCCACAAATAGAGTAATTCAGATGGGAGTACATATATGGCATCGATAAATAGCACGAAAGAATTGCTTGAGGCCGAGATCAAGGACCTCTACTCGGCCGAGAAACTACTGAGCAAGGCGATTCCGAAGATGGTTGCCGGAGCAAAGGACGAGGATCTCAAAGCAGGGCTGAAGGCGCATCTTGAAGAGACAAAAGTACAGATAACTCGCCTCGAGCGCATTGCCGAGCTTCTGGACGTCAAAGCTTCCGGGAAGGTCTGCAAGGGGATGGAAGGCGTCATCCAGGAAGGCGCCGAAGCGCTGACCATGAATGGTCCGAAAGCCGTTTTCGACCTCGGAATTATCGCTGCAGCGCGCCGCGTAGAACACTACGAGATGGCTGGCTACATGACCGCAATTACTCTGGCCGAAGGTCTGGGAATGGCCGAAGTGGCAGAGTTGCTCAACGAGACATTGATCGAGGAGCAGAACCAGGAAGCCGAACTCAAGAGCATGATGCCGAGGATGATCTCAGAAGCCGGTGAGGCTGACAGCATGCCAGTTCAATCGGCCGGCAAAGCCACTCAGAAGAAATTGTCCAGGACCGCTTAGCCAAATGTGCGCTGTTAACCAGGTTGCCGCTGAAGCGAAAGTCGATCACCGACTCGAATTTGAATGTGGCAGGTAACTTTCAATCACGTGTCCAATCAAACTCTCGGAGGAATCAAATGAGTAAGAACACTTCGGTATATGGAATCGTTCAGAACCAACAACTGTTGGCGGTAATCATCGGACAGATGCGCACTGCGGGTTTTCGTGCTGCGGATATTTCAATCCTGCATCCTGAAACGCTAGGCACAAAAGACATAGGCATCGAGAATTCAACCAAGTCACCGGAAGGCGCTGCGGCCGGCGGCGCGGCCGGTGTAGTCGCCGGGGGCGCACTCGGGTGGCTGATCGGCATTGGATCTCTGGCAATCCCCGGAGTTGGCCCGCTGATTGCAGCCGGCCCCATCATGGCGGCATTGGCTGGCATGGGAGCCGGCGCAGTGCTTGGCGGGGCAGGTGGCGCGTTGGTTGGCCTTGGTATTCCTGAATATGAAGCCCAACGATATGAAGGCCGCGTTAAGTCCGGGGGCATCCTGCTTTCGGTTCACTGCGACGACAGCGACTGGACCAGAAGGGCAAAGTCGATCATGGAGCAGGCGGGCGCTGAGGACATCTCGTCATCTGCGGAAGCTTCAGCCGATTTCTCAATTACCGACAAGCCGATGCCGCGCGCCGACAGTCGGTAAATTCGCGAGATGCTCCTGCAATGCCTAGTGGGCTCATGCTTCGGAACCCGCCTGCGCATTGATCTTCTCTTCCGCCAGTTGATGGTCGTCCTGATCCGCAGTCAGGCCTTGCTGGCCAGTGCCATCGCACTCATAGACGAGTTCGACAAGTACGGGAAAGTGGTCTGACCCAATACTGGGCAGCCGCTTGAGTTGAAACAGCCTGAAGTGACTACTGTGAAAAACATGATCGAGCGGCCAGCGCAGAAACCAGTAGCCTGTATGGAAAGTATTCAGCATGCTTCGGCCCACGCGTGGGTCCAGCAATCCACTGATTTTTCGAAAAAGGCGAGTGGTTTCAGACCACGCCACGTCGTTCAGGTCGCCAGTTACGATGACCGGCCAGTTCGTAGCTCCAATGCTCTTCCCGACGACTAATAGTTCTGCATCCCGCTCTTCGCTCTGGCCAGTGTAGTGAGGAACGGGAGGAGTGGGATGCAGGCAGTGAAGCCGTACTGCTTCGCCGGAGCGTAGCAGAACTTGCGTGTGAATGGAGGGAACATGCGGCTCGATGATGAAGCGGATCTCCGAGCCTTCAAGCGGCAAGCGGGAGTAGAGGTGCATGCCGTACAAGTTGTCGAGTGGACATTTCACAGAGTAGGGGTAGCGTGGTTCCAGATCCGCTAAACGATCCTGCCACCACAAATCTGTTTCCAGCGTTACGACTAGATCCGGCTCATGCTGCTCGATCAGCTTAAGGAAATCTTCTGAACGCCGGTTGGATTGCAACACATTGAAGATCAGAATTCCAATGCTTTGACGCTGAGGCGCCGAGGTGCTTTGTTTCACTTCTCTCTTGGCGAACCTGAGGTAAGGCAAGATCCACCACATTTGGTATACGAGGCAACCCAGGGCCGCAGCCGCTGTCGCCATTGCGACCCGATTTAGGGAGTCGAATTTTACCGCATTAGCGATTAGCGTTATGGCCAACAAGGCGGATAATTGCAGCCGGGGGAAGTCGAGGACTCGAACCCACCAGGCGGGGTTACGCCACAGAGGGAGCAGTGTGAGGGCGATCAATATCCAACTGATTGTCGTCAGGAGCATGGGTCAGCTACGGTTCTGTTTTATCGCCATGTGAGTTTGGGATGGTTGGCGGGGGAACAGCGTTACGTGGGGCTGTGGTCTTAACTTGGATTTGGGGTGGGGTGAGGTCAATTGAGCGGACAGCAGTGTCCACGGGTTACCCTTGAACGCAGTGCTGGATTTCATTCTGTTGGCCGCCTCGTTGGGATTACTATTGCTGGCCGCCCAATATTTCGTGGATGGCATCTCCACGATCGCTGAGAACTTTGGCGTGCCGAAGATCGTGATTGGCATGACAGTCGTGGCCTTCGGCACCAGTACACCTGAACTGGTCGTAAATTCGATATCGGCATACCAAGGGGCAACGGATCTTGCCTTTGGCAACATCGTGGGCTCGTGTCTGATCAATGTCGGCTTCGTCCTTGCACTCACCGCGCTGATTCGGCCAATGAAAGTCGAGCCCTCTTTGATTACCAGAGAGATCCCGATGTTGATCGTCGCGGTGGCTGCGATTGTTGTTCTCGGGAGTGACCGGTTTCTGAATGCCGAAGCACAAGACGCATGGCGGCGGAGCGACGGCATGATCCTTCTGCTGTTGTTCGCGATCTTCCTTTACTACACAACGCGGCAAGCGATGCGGGCAGGCAAAACCGATGCCTTCATTGCCGAAGTCCAGGTAAAAGTTGAGCGCGCCGCTCCCAAGGCTCTCTGGATTCAGATCCTGTTTACGGTGGCGGGATTCATCGGCGTTTCGCTTGGCGCGAGTTGGACGGTTGACTACGCAGTCGCTATCGCGCGGGGCATCGGCGTTTCTGAAACTCTGATCGGGCTAACTGTAATCTCCATCGGCACGACATTGCCTGAGCTAGCCACCTGCATGCTGGCTGCACGCCGAGGCGACGTCGATATTGCGCTAGGCAATATCGTTGGTTCGAATCTGTTCAACCTGCTCTGCATTGGCGGCATCGTCAGCACGATCCGACCAATTCCCATCCCGAACGGCGGGCACATCGACCTGATGGTAATGGCGTTCCTAACCGTGATTCTCTTGCCGATTGCGATTCGCAGCGACCGCACCATTACTCGTGGCGAGGGTGCCTTCCTGATGGCAGTCTTCGTTGCTTTTCTCGGTTGGCGAATCCTGAGCAGCACCTAGGGCATCGAGGCAGTTGCAGCTTGAAGAGTGCGATTCGACCGTTGGTATAATCCAAGTGGCTAAAACTGCGGTGCCTGTTCCCGCGACCCTCGTCGGTCTTTGATTCACAGCCAGTCCCTGGCATTGCCATTCCGTGCGGATATGATTCCTTGCACGGGCACAGGAAGAGCCCATGAAATACACCAAACGGCAACTCATCGTTGCCAGCCTTTTGATTCAACTGACGGTCACCTCAGGCCCCGCGCAGTCCGCCGACGCTGCCCTCATCGCCAAAGCGAAGGGCATTCATGATCGTGTCCTCAAGCTCGACACACACAACGACATTGATCCTTCCAACTTTACTTCCGATTGCAATTACCTCAAGCGGCTGAACACGCAGGTCAACCTGCCGAAGATGGTGCAAGGCGACATGGACGTCGCGTTCCTGATCGTCTATGTCGGCCAAGGCCTTCCCACGGAAGATGAATACGATAACGCCTACAAACAGGCCATCGAAAAGTTCGACGCTATCCATCGCTTCACTGAGAAGATTGCCCCGGATTCCATGGGCCTCGCACTGACGCCGGATGATGTCCGCAAGCTGCACCGCCAGGGCAAGCGCGTCGCCGTAATTGGCGTCGAAAACGGCTACCCCATCGGAACTGACATTAAGCGCGTCAAAGAGTTCTACGATCGCGGCGGTCGCTACATGTCACTTGCCCATAACGGCAATAGCCAGCTCGCCGACTCGAACACCGGCGAGGCGACTGGTTATCTCCACAACAACGGCCTCTCCCCACTGGGCCGAGAAGTGATCGCTGAAATGAACCGTCTTGGCATGATGGTCGATCTCTCGCACCCCTCCAAGGGCGCAAACCTCGAAGCCATCCGCCTTTCGAAAGCCCCGGTCATCGCCTCTCACTCAAGCGTTCGTGCTCTGGCCGACCACAGCCGCAATATGGACGACGAGCAACTGCTCGCGCTGAAGAAGAACGGCGGCGTCATCCAGATTGTGGGCTTCGCGAGCTACGTGAAGGTCGACTCCAAAGAACGCACGGCTGCGCTCACCAAGATGCGCGCCGATTTCGGATTTGGCGGTGGTGGCAGAGCCGTAGGCGGCGCGGGTTTCCGTCGTCCCACAACTCCCCGTCCCTGCTCCGTCGAAGATCCCAAACCGTCAGAGGCAACCAGAGCAGCGGCCCCTCGCCGCAGCGCAGCCTTCCTGAATCTGCTGCCGGCCGACCGCCGCGCCGAATATGAAAAGCGCATGGCCGAGATCGACGCCCAGTTTCCGCCCACGACACGCGCCACGGTCAAAGACATGGTCGACCACCTGGACTACGCCGTCAAGAAGATCGGCATCGAGCATGTCGGCATTTCTTCTGACTTCGACGGCGGAGGCGGCATTGACGGCTGGGATAGCGCCGCTGACGCCTTCAACGTCACCCTCGAGCTGGTTCGCCGGGGATACACCGAAGAGCAAATCGGAAAGATTTGGAGCGGCAATCTGCTTCGCGTCTGGTCCGAGGTTGAGATGACCGCCCGGAAGCCGCAAAAGAAGTAGGCGCGGCGCAGTCTTGAAGTGTGTGATATTGGGCCTGACTGTAAAGTTGAGGACCTAAAATTGATCACCGCTGAAGAACCCGTTTTTCGGCCCAAAGCCGTACAGGATCTGGAAGATACGGGCCTTTCCCAAGGTCTGATTCTGGATCTGATCCTGAAGTACGCCTATTTCGAAGGCACTTTGACGTTGTCGAAGCTTGCCCAGAGATCCAAGTTGAGTCCGACCATCATTTACTCGATGTACCGGCACTTGCAGAAGGAACAGCTTTGCGATACGAGAGCGATGATCGGCAACGATTACGAAATCTCCTTAAGCAGTAAGGGCCGGAGCATGGCCGAGGTGGCGATCAAGAAGAGCCAGTACACCGGGCCCGCGCCGGTTTCTCTGTCCGACTACAACCGGACTGTGTCGGCACAAGCAGGACGCATGGACGTGACGCCTGAAAACTTGAAGGCGGCGTTGGCTGATCTTGTCCTTGCCGAGGAAGTGGTGCACGATCTTGGCGCCGCACTGCTCACCGGTGGAGCGATCCTGTTCTATGGTTCCACCGGCAATGGGAAGACCAGCATCGCCGAACGGCTGCAACATGTTTTCCAGGATCTGGTTTACATTCCACATGCCGTGGAGGTCGCGGGCCAGATTGTGACCGTTTTTGACCCGGTCATCCACCGGACAGAGGATGAGGAGGGCGACAGCGACGACCCACGCTGGCTGCTCTGCCGCCGCCCGATGGTCAAGGTCGGAGGCGAGATGCGAGCGGACATGCTGGATACGAGAGTTGATGAAGTCACACGCGTAAGTGCAGCTCCGCTTCAGATGAAGGCCAACAACGGAATCCTGATGATCGACGACTTCGGGCGGCAACGCATTAGCCCGCGGGAGTTGCTGAATCGCTGGATTGTTCCGCTCGATCGAGGCAAAGACATCCTCTCTATGTGGTCTGGCGTCAGCTTCGAGATTCCTTTCGAAGTTCTCGTGGTGTTTGGGACGAATCTCGCCCTGAGCGACTTGGCCGAAGACGCTTTTATGCGCCGCTTGAAGAACAAGATCAAGATCGATCCGTTGAGCCCGGATTTGTTCCGGGAACTCTTGCAGCGCGTTTGCACGGCGAAGCAATTACCGTGCGTCCGGGAGATGCAGGATTACATCATCGCCGAATGCCTGAAGCATTGTCAGGATGGGTTGAGGGCCTGTTTTCCTGCGGATCTGATCGGAATCATTTGTGGGATCGCGGCATTCGAGAAGCGGCCTGCGCGTTTAGAGATCAGCGACATCGACAACGCTATGCGAGTCTATTTCGTCCATTGAGCAATTGCGTGGCTGATTCTCGAATCTAATAGAATTGTGTGTAAGTGCTCATTCGCAAGACCCACAGTATTCCCTGGCTTTGTCTGGCTGCTTTGACGATTGAAGTCGCCGGGGCTCAGGCTCCCGCTGACTCATTCGAAAGCAAGATCGTTCCCGTCCTGAACCGGCAGTGCGCACAGTGTCATGGTGCGAAGTCGCAGATGGCGGGGCTTGATTTCAGCAGATTTCGCGACAGTAAGAGCGCTACGGAAAAGCCTGAGCTTTGGAGGAAGGTGCGGGAAAAGGTTCAGAGTCGAACCATGCCGCCGCCTCCCCTCCCCGGCTTGAAAGATGCCGATGCGGTCGAGCTTGTACGCTTTGTGGACAGCTTTGTGCCCGCTACGGCTGCTGGATTGGATGGCCCGGGCCGGGTAACGGCGCGGCGTCTGAACCGGGCCGAGTACAACAACACGATTCGCGATTTTCTGGGCGTCACGACGCGGCCGGCCGATCAGTTTCCAGTGGATAACCAGGGCTATGGATTCGACAATATCGGCGATGTTCTGACGCTGTCGCCGATGCTGATGGAGAAGTACATGGCAGCAGCGCGCTCGGTTTCCCGCATTGCAGTATATGGGGAGGGCTACGAGAAGAAGCCCGGGATCATCGGCAAATTCATGATCAAGACGGTTCAGGATGACGGCCAGGTGAGTGGGAATGTCCTGCCTTTTTCGATCCGCGGCACGCTTGAGGCGGTCTATCATGCCCCCGTTGAAGCGGATTATTTATTTCAGTTCCGCATGTTGAATCGCCGGGGGCGAGCCCCTGGGGTCGGGAGGGGTCGTGGGGTGTTGACTGAAGCCGAGAAGAAGGCGCAGCTTGAAGCTTCGCGGAATGCTGCTCCGCCGGTCGATTTCCAGATCGACGTGGATGGCCGGATGGTGAAGAAGGAAACGGTTGTGGGCGAGGAGGCTTTTGATTACACTCGCGGGCCCACGGTAGCAAAGGTTCATCTGACGGCCGGGGACCACAAGATCCACGTCTACATTCCCGATCACGCCAACCTGGACAACCCGCTCGCGAATCTAAACCCCGATGGCCGGCGGCGGCTAGGGGCGGAGTTCATGGAGGTGCTCGGGCCATACAACCCAGTAGTTGCCAAGCCACCGACTTACTCCAATATTTTCGTGTGTGGTGGTCAGGACGATGCCTGTGCGCGACAGATTGTGGAGTCGCTGGCCCGCCGGGGGTTCCGCCGTGCGCCAACTCAAGCGGAGATTGAGCGATTGCTGAAGCTGGTAGCGATGGTTCGCAAGCAGGGGGACTCATTTGAGGAAGGCATCCGGGTGGCGTTGCAGTCGATCCTGGTTTCGCCGGCCTTCCTGTTCCGGATGGAGACTGACCCGGTTGATGCTACCGGTAGCTACCGCATCAACGATTACGAGCTGGCTTCGCGCCTCTCTTATTTTATTTGGGGCAGCATGCCGGATGAGACGCTGCTGCAATTGGCTGCAGGCAAGCGGCTGAGCGATCGCACAGTGCTCGAAGCTCAGGTTGGGCGGATGCTCCGTGATGCGAAGGCGTCGAACCTTGTCGACAGTTTCGCCGTGCAATGGCTGGATATTCGTGCGCTCGACCGTAAGAAGCCGGACGCGGCGAAGTTTCCAAATGTCGATGACGAGTTGCTGGGAGCGATGCGCAAAGAGACGCTGATGTTCACCAGCGAGATCTTCCGGGAAGACCGCAGCCTGCTCGATTTCATTGATGGAAAGTTCACTTATGTGAACGGCCCGCTGGCGCGTTACTACGGTATCGGCGGCGTGGACGGGTTCGACTTCAAGCGTGTTTCTCTCGAAGGCACTGAGCGCGGAGGCATTGTGTCTCAGGCTTCGATCCTGGCATTGACATCGTATGCGACGAGAACCTCACCCGTGATCCGGGGTAAATGGGTGTTGCAGACCTTGCTCGGCGCAGCGCCTCCACCGCCTCCGGCTGACGTTCCCGCGCTTGAGGAGACACGCCCCGGTAACGAAGCATCGGTGCGCGTCCGGCTGGAACAGCATCGCGCGAATCCGGCGTGCGCGGCCTGCCACCAATCGATGGATCCGATCGGGTTTGGGCTTGAGAACTTTGACGCCGCTGGTGCGTGGCGGACGCACGAGGGCAAGTTTGCTGTCGATAGTTCCGGCGTGCTGCCGGATGGGCAGAGCTTCACTGGAGTGAGTGGGCTTCGGAAGATCTTGCGCTCGCAAGCACCGCAGTTTACTCGTAATCTGACCGAGCAGATGCTCACGTATGCTTTGGGCCGCGGGGTCGAATCCTACGATCGAGCGACGGTGGACAAGATCAACAAGCGGGTGATGGCGAACGGCAACAAGCTTTCGTCGCTGGTGCTGGCTATTGTTGAAAGTGAGCCGTTTCTGATGAGAATGAAAGAAGGGAAATTGAATGCGTCCAGATAAACGACCCACTCGCCGATCACTGCTCAGAGGGGCCGGGACCGCGCTTGCCTTGCCGTTCCTGGATGCGATGGTTCCAGCCTTTGCGAGTGTAGTCTCGCCTACGAGGATGGCTTTCCTCTATGTGCCCAACGGAATTGTGATGGATGAGTGGACGCCGCGCACGGGGACCGGTGTTGGGGAAGGGGCGATTCCGGCGGAGTTGCCGCGCATCACCAGCGCCATTGCTCCGTACCGCAAGGAACTACTGTTTCTGTCCGGCCTGGATTGCAATGGCGGAAATGCGTTGGGCGATGGCCCGGGTGATCACGGTCGCGCCGGGGCGGCTTATCTCACGGCGACCCATCCGCGGAAGAGCGCAGGTAAGGATGTTCTCGCTGGCACTTCTGTCGATCAGGTTGTTGCGCGCAAGATGCAGGGCGTGACGCGGTTCGCTTCAATTGAGCTTGGTTGCGAAGAAGGCGTGCAGGGCGGCAATTGCGATAACGGATATAGCTGCACCTACAGCAATACGCTGGCCTGGAAATCGCCGACGACGCCTCTGCCACCCGAGGTGCGGCCGCGCGCTGTGTTTGAGCGGTTGTTTGGAAGTCTGGATCTTGGCAGCGACCCTGCGCAGCGCCGCCGCCAGGAGATGTATGAGAAGAGCATTCTCGACGGAGTGCTTGAAGACGCGAACCGATTGCGGACTTCTCTAGGCGGGGCGGATCAGCACAAGATCGATGAGTATCTGACGTCGGTGCGCGAGATTGAGACGCGGATCCAATCCGTGGAGCGTGGCGAGGGAGATGTGAAGTACCTTGTGCCATCGGCGAGTGTGCCGAGTGATTTTGGTGAGCATTCGCGCTTGATGCTGGATTTGATGGTGCTCGCATTCCAGACTGATCTGACGCGTGTGTCGACGCTGCTGTTCAGCATTGAACAAAGCCCGCGTGCTTATGGGGCGGAAGCCGGGATCCCGGAAGGGCATCACGGGCTTACGCATCATAGTGGTGACAAAGAGAAAATCGAGAAGGTGACGCGGATCAACAGTTATCACATCCAGTCACTTGTTTATGTTTTGGACAAGCTCAAGGCCATTCGCGAGGGTGAAGGGACGCTGCTCGATCACTCGATGATTGCGTATGGCAGCGGGATCTCGGATGGGAATCTGCATGATCATTCGAACTTGCCGTTGATTCTGGCGGGTGGCGCGAATGGGCGGTTGAAGGGCGGACGGCATATCCGTTATGCGAAGGGGACGCCAATGGCGGATCTGTTTGTTTCGATGCTCGATCGGATGGGTGTGGAGGGGGAGCGGTTTGGCGATAGTCAGGGCAAATTGGATCGGCTTAGCATCTAGTACAAGCTCTCGATGAGATAGAAGAACGGCGCGGAGAGGTATAGCGGGATTTTGGTGGAGCAGTGCGACATTTTATGTTCTTCGGTGGGCTCTATCTGCTTGCAGACAATGGAGTTCTGAGTTATCAGGCTCGATCTTCATTTTTTGAATTCTTGTTTTTGCGGTGACGCCAAGTTGCTGATTCTGAAGTGGCGGAATTCGGAGTTGGACGCCGTGGGTGGGCCCGCCTGAGTCGCTACATCTTCTTGAATGCACGCGAGTTATTCGTTACCAGGATCAATCGATTTTTTCAAACTGTCGATCGCTCTACCGGAATGGAGATGGGTCGTCAGGCGGGCACACTTGTGGTGAGCCCATGCCAAGTGGATATTCGGTTGTCAAAGAACTTGAGGAACTGCTTGCGCTGCTTTCCTCGATCTATTATTAGGCGGCGTTTCCAAGCTTTGCGGGTGGTGGAGAGGAGTATGTTGATGAATTCAAAGAAGATAATATTTTCGAAAGTTCGGTGGATGGCTTTTAGGGAGGATTGAATTTGGGGAAGCTCGAAGCAGCTCCGACTGGCTTATTAAAGAAAACCCACCTAGCCTTTAATAACGAAGAACCTAATTCAAGGTTCGTTTGGTTATGGCGGAAGCGACGCAAAATCAGCGGCTTAGCGAGTAAGCTGTTTCGAAGGTGGGCGGAGAATTTGTTCGCGCGTTCCTTCCTCCATCCCTCCCACGGGCATCCCTATTTGTTGGCGGGTTGCTAGAAGGCTCCTTCGAATTCGAATCGGGTCTCAAGGTCTTGTGCGCCGTGTAGGATTCGCAAAATCTCGACTTGCGATTTGGTGGGGATATAGAAGATCAAATATTTGGCGAATGGTTCTTCAACTCTGATAACTCTCGCGTTCTTGAAATCGCGGTGGTTGAGCTTGCAAGGCCAGCCCATGTCAGGCTGCGTGGCGAGGAGGCTGAATTGCTTGAAAGCGGCCCCGAGGAATCGAAGGCCAAGTTCCAGGCCTGCGTGGTCGGCTATTGAATCAGCGATACCGTCCAGGTCCTGTTCCGCTTTCGGGAGAAGGCAATAGCCGAAGCTCATTTCTTCGAAGGTCTGCCTGAGTGGCGCTCAATGAGATTCTGGCGCTTTCGCTCCCAGAATTCAGGCGTGATTTCGATGGGCGTTCCGGAGTTAAGGCCCTCCAGCAACAGGGATTCCAGTCTTTCTTCAGCGCGGCGCTTCTGATCCTGGCGAACTAGTTCGCGGAGGTATTCGCTGGGTGTGCTGTAGCCGCCCTGGCTGACTTGGCCTTCCACGTAATCCTTGAGCGACTGCGGGAGGGAGATGTTGAGCGATGCCATGGCCATACCCGCATGATACTCACGCTTGCATTTTATGTCAATTTATGAAGGTTGCTACTTTTATGGTTAATTAAATGTTCGTTTGGTTATGTGTGGAGGATATGTGTCTCGGGTTATTTCCGACGTTTTGATTCTGAACCTTTTTTTGATGTGCTTGGCTTCTTCGTGGCTTTGCGCGGCTTAAGCGTTGAAGGGCTTGCAGGATCACCAGAGTTGTCTTCCTTGGCGAAAACTACGGGGGCGCCGGAAGTGGGCGCTACAGCAACTGGCCACCAAAAAGGGAGACCTTTCCATCCCAGTTTCTCTGCTCCGTTCTGCCGGAACAGCATGAGTAGCGGCGCTTGCGTTGCGAGTTGTCTCGCCAAGTCCGCTTGTTGCTTGGTATCCGGAGAATTCTGATATCGACCATCTGAACGCAACCGTGCAATTTCACGATCTCTCCAACAGATCACGCCTACTTTGTCCACGCGGTTTGGATCGCCACAATTGCGGGCAAAATGATAGAGCGCGGCCTGGGTGTCCTGCAGTTCCGTTCTTGGAATGGATTCTGGCTCGAACTGGCCATAGATCGATTCTAGGATTAGCGTTGCCGCTTGGGCATCGATCCATCTGACGTCCGCGTCGGCAGGGCACAGCTCATTCAGCTGTTTGTCTAATTCGGCCAGGGACTTGGTTCCGTATGTACGAGCTAGAGTTTCAAATCCGACCGGAAGGAGCCGCTCTCCAGGACGAACCGTATTTAGGGTCATGCGTTACCGGCAACACAAAAAAGACGGAACGGTCATTCAGGCCGACTGGCTCACCAATTTTTCCATTGCCAAGCTTCCCACGCGCTTGTTCTTCAAACTTCCCAAGAGTCGCTGGGAGATTGAGAACCAGGGATTCAATGACGCCAAGAATCTTTACAAGATGGAGCACATTCAGCATCACCATCCCAACAGCATGCTAGTGAACAGGCTCTTTTAGTCGAAGGGGTGTACGGCGGAAAAGTGACGGATCAGGCGGCGATAGCGCCATGCCTCCTTTCCCAGAAGTCCTCAGATCTACCACTGAGATGGCAGCAACGGAGGGCGATGATGGCGTTGGCGCCCTTGA